>Ga0210406_10000598_pt1 | contig 48777 bp, 42 predicted proteins | sample IncBWC30MmetaG_FD_155454 | JGI IMG/M metagenome (GOLD analysis project Ga0210406, IMG submission 155454) | Forest soil microbial communities from Barre Woods Harvard Forest LTER site, Petersham, Massachusetts, United States - Inc-BW-C-30-M | ecosystem: Environmental > Terrestrial > Soil >...
GGGACTCAAATGCCGTCCCCTTCCCCAGACCCCTTCTCCTGCTAGGAGATGCAAGAACGCTTTTAGGAAAGCGGAAGCTGTGTCCAAAAAAACTGTGCCATCTTAGGGGTTCACCCCACAACATCAGGTCCAATTTGAGCACAATTTGTTTCGGTACTCTCTGAAACCCGCATAAATAAAGGGGATTTCTTGGAGGCGCGGGTGGGAATCGAACCCACGCATAAAGGTTTTGCAGACCTCTCCCTTACCACTTGGGTACCGCGCCATCCACTGCAAATTATAGCCAAATTGCCGGTAGCTGTCAGCCGCGCGGCGCACGGCTTTTTCTACTTTTTCGCGGGTTCCGCAATTCTCGCTTCGCGCAGGAAGCGTGCTGCCTCTTCCGGCGGGGTCGGATTGATATAGAAACCCGTTCCCCACTCGAACCCGGCCACCTTCGTGAGTTTTGGAATAATCTCCACGTGCCAGTGATAGTGATCGTTAATCTCTTCACCGATCGGCGAGGTGTGAATCATGAAATTGTAGGCCGGCCGGTCCAGCGCCGCTTCCATCCGCATCAACGCGTCTTTCAGCATCCGCGCCAGGCTCGCATACATGGTGCTCTGATTATTCTCGTAAGATGACCCATGCACTTTCGGCAGCAGCCACATTTCAAACGGAAAACGCGAAGCGTACGGCGTCATGGTGATGAAGTGCTCGTTTTCCCCTACCACTCTTTCGCCCGTGTCCATTTCCTGCCGGATGATGTCGCAGAAAATGCAGCGCTCTTTTTCATCATAATAATGCCAGGCGCTGTCCACTTCCTCGCGCACGCGCCGCGGAACGATCGGCAACGCAATCAATTGTGAATGCGGATGATCCGCCGTCGCGCCTGCCGCCTCGCCGTGATTCTTGAAAATCAATACGTAACGGAAGCGCTTGTCGTTCTTCAAATCGAGCATCCGGTCGCGATACGCCCAAAGCACGTCTTCGAGAGCTCTCTCCGGAATTGTCGCCAATGTTGCCATGTGGTCGGGCGCCTCAATAATCACTTCATGAGCGCCGACGCCATTCATCTTGTCGAACAGCCCTTCGCCTTCCCGGTCGAGCTCTCCTTCAATCTTCAACGCGGGAAATTTATTTGGCACCACGCGAATGGACCAACCCGGCGTGTTCGCTCCGCCACTATTTCGCCCATAGACCAATAGTTCAGTAGGCGTCCGCGATTCGTTGCCCGGGCAAAACGGACAGTTCTTCGGATCTCCCGGCTCAACCGCGTCGCGCAAAAAATCCATGGGGCGCTTTCCACGCTCCGTCGAAATAATCACCCACCGTCCTGTGATGGGATCTTTCCTTAACTCCGGCAACTCATCCTCCTAAATCGTTTTGTGACTGACCGAATATTTGCGGCCCACGTGAATTGCAATATTGTACCCCGTATTGGCTTCATGAAAAGCGTCTGCGTTTAGTGCAGTGCCTTAGCCACCGCGCCAAAGAACGCCACATCGTCCACCACCGTTGAACCTGTCGGCTTTGGCCGCGCACTCAGCACGACAATGACTACTTTTTCTTTCCGGTTAATGTACATGTGCTGTCCGAAAATTCCTTGTGCCTGGAACGCTCCATCATGCACTGCATCTCCTTTCGGAAACGTCCACCATAGATAGCCGTACTCTTCGGTCTTTCCACCGATTAGCTTTGCGCTTCCTGCTTCGTCAAACCATCCTTGCGGAACAATCCTCTTTCCATCAATCACTCCATCCGCCTGTACCAATAGTCCGATTCGTGCAAAATCGCGCAGCGTTGCCGCCAGCCCTCCACCGCCCCATCCCATTCCATTCGGCGATTCCACCCACCATCTCGCGTCTGACTCCATTCCCCACGGCGCCCAAATCTTTTCGGACAAATATTTCGCAAGCGGTTTGTGCGTCGCTCCTTCCAACACCGCCCCCACCACGAACGTTTCTCCCGTGTTGTAATTCCAGATTGTTCCCGACGCACCCGCGCGTGGCAGCGAACTCATGAAAGGCAAAATCGTCCCTGGCTTCTGTTGGAGCTGAATCTCCAGAAGTTTTCTCCGATCCGATCTCGGATCAGTGTACGTTTCGTCCCATTTCACTCCGGACGCCATCTGGATCACATTCCGCACACTCACACCTTCGTAGGCTCCACCTTTCAAAGCCGGCACATATTGCGTCACCGGATCGTCCAAACTCGAGATCGATCCATCCAGCAAAGCGGCCCCAATCAGGGTAGAGGTTGCGGACTTCGCCATCGAATACGACGGCCAGTGCGTCTCCGGCCCAATCCCAAGTTCGTAGTCCTCCAGCACCACTTCTCCATTTTTCAGAATCAAGAGTCCAGCCACGCGATTCAGAGCTAGATAATCAAAAAGGTCGTAATGTTTTCCACCCGCTTCGAACCTTACATTCTTCAGCGGCATCTTCGCCTTCGGCAATTCCCGCACATTCTTTCCGCGTTCAACCGCACGCACCGGAAACAACTCATCGCTGTGCGAAAACGTCCTCACTTCCAAATCCGGCGTCATCGCCCCATCAAAGACCTCGCGCGGCCCCGCCATCTCCTGCGCCACGCACGTCATCACCGAGACGCTACTTAGAGACATCGAGCACAAAAACGCCCGCACTAATCTTCCATTGTTCATTTGTTTCTCTTTCCGAATCTTGAATGCGCACAAGGATAGCGCGTCAGATTTGAGGACCAAAGGCGTCTTTAGGCAAGCGAACTGCGGGCGGGCTGCCGGGGATGTTATCAATCGCGAAGACATCAAACCGCAGCGGAATGTCTTTGACATGGCGCTCAGCCAGAAATCGTTATGCGGTGCGCGCTACGATGTGTTGCATGTATGAGGTGACGCTCAATTCCGGCAACGCGGTGAGTTGCTCTCCAAGGGTGCGTGTGCGCACCTCCACAAATGCGAGTGTTTCTCCGTCGTAGCCCACCAGGTCAAGCTCACCCTTTGCGCCGCCTCGCGGCGTGTAATTCTTTGCAACAAAGACGTATCCCAGTTGCCTCAAATACCAGTAGGCGAACGTCTCGCCGCGCACGCCGGTCCTTTGCTTACGTGTACGCTTCGCCGAATCCAGACTCTCACTTTCGTCGCGCAGGCCGTGCCGCGCTTTCCAGCGCACGATTTGGTAGGCCAGTGACGAAAATATCGGCAAATGGAATTACCTACCAATAATTCAATGGAATATAAACGAAATCCCGCGGCTGCCAAGCTTACGTTTCGGCAACCACGGGATACGATTTTCTCTGCGCTTCTCAGCGAACTCTGTGTCTCTGCGTTATATTTTCTTCTGTACTTCGCGGATGCACTCTTCGAGCGTGCGCACGGCAAAGTCCGCCTGCTCTTCGTCAATCACGAGCGGCGGCGAAAGACGGAGCGAATTTTCTCCCGCGCCGAGTATGAGCAAGCCCTTGTGGAACGCCATATCCACAATCGCGTTGCGCAAATCTCCTGCGCGTTCCTTGGTCCGCTGATCGCGCACGATTTCGATGCCAATCATCAGCCCGCGTCCGCGAACGTCGCCGACAATCTTGAACTTTTTGGTCCAATCGGCGATCTTTTGAAAAATGTAGTCGCCCATTTTCTTCGCATTCACCGTCAGGCCACCCTCAAGCAAATCGAGCGTGGCAATCGCGGCTGCGAGGCAAACCGGATTCCCGCCGAACGTTGAGCCGTGCGCGCCGGGCTTCCAGTTCATTACGCTCGAACGCGCGATGAATGCGCCAAGCGGCATGCCGCTGGCAATTCCCTTCGCGCTGCAAAGAATGTCCGGCTCGATGCCCGCATATTCGTGCGCCCACATTTTTCCCGTGCGGCCCATGCCGGATTGCACTTCGTCCAGGATGAGCATGATTCCGTATTGCCGGCAGATACGCTGCAATTCCTGCAGGAAGAATTTCGGCGCGGGAACGTAACCGCCTTCTCCTTGAATTGGTTCGATGATAATTCCGGCAACTTCCGAAGGATCAAAAAGCCGCTTGAAAATCTGATTTTCCAGTTGCTCCAGAATCTCTTCGCCGCAAGTTTCCGGACCATGGCCGTGCGCGCAGCGATACGCGTAAGGATACGGAATGTGCTCGACGCCACTCAACAGCGCGCCGAAATTCTTGCGTTGCGTGGACTTCGACGCGGTTAGCGAAAGCGAACCCATCGTGCGACCGTGGAAGCACCCGTAAAACGCGATCATTTTGTCGCGCTTCGTGGTGTAGCGCGCGAGCTTAATTGCGCCTTCCACCGCCTCCGTTCCGGAATTGCAGAAGAAAACCTTCTTGTCTTCCGATCCACCAACGGAGTTCGCGAGCCGCTCCGCCAGATACGGCAAGCTCTCGTAATAAAAATCCGTGCCGGACATGTGAATCAATTCCGCGGCTTGTTTCTGAATCGCTTCGACTACTGTTGGATGGCAATGTCCCGTCGAACACACCGCAATTCCCGCGGCAAAATCAAGGAACAAATTTCCATCCACGTCTTCAACCATCGCGCCGCGGCCGGTTTTTGCCACCAGCGGATAGTCGCGCGTGAAAGATGGCGACATGAATTTCGCGTCGCGCTCGACAATTCCTCTTGCTTTTGGCCCGGGCAGAGCAGTGATAAGCCGGGGCGTTTTCGTTTCCGTTGAGGTAATCATGAAATCCTCCAAGTTGTTGATTGGTCAGCGGTTATTGTGGTGTAGGAGCCGCAGGGCAGATTTTTTGCACGCGGGCGGACGTATCCCCTTTGCGCTCTGCCGGTTGGAGGAGACCTAATCTACGCCGTAGAGGTTCGGACGTACTTCGGCGGGAGAGGCGTGGTTGCGTTGGCAGTGGAGGTCTGTCATTTGCGTTTCCAGCGGACGCTGCCGTCCCGAGAATCTTCAAGGATTATACCACGATCCGCAAGTTCTTTGCGGATGCGATCGCTGGCGGCGAAGTCGCGGCGAGTGCGGGCAACGTTGCGTTCTGCGATCAGTTTTTCCACGTCGGCGTCGCTGAGTTCGCCTTGGGCGGCGCCAAATCCCAAGGCTTTGAGCTTCGCCGCGTCATCATCCTGAATCACGGCGAAGACTTGATCGAACTGCGAGAGGAAATTCTGCGCTGCGGCGACTTCCAACTGCTTGAATTCACCCTTATCCATGGCGATGTTCGCGTCGCGGACGAAATCGAACATTGCGGCGAGGGCCACGGCGGTATTCAAGTCGTCGGCGAGGCCTGCATCGAAATCATTTGCGGCTTTAGCTGTGCGCGCGGCCATTGCAGGATTGTTTCCGCCCGGGAATTTCCCCTGTTTCAGGCGGTCGGCGAAGGTGCGCAGGCGCTCGACGGAACTTGCGGCCTGCTGCAGTCCATCGAAGGTGAAATTGAGTTTGCCGCGATACGGAACACTCGCCAGCGCGAAGCGCAACATCGAAGGCTTGTAGCCTTTTTCAAAAAGATCGCGCAGCGTAAAAAAATTCCCTGCCGACTTGGACATTTTCTCGCCTTCGACGAGAAGATGCTCGGCATGCAACCAGTAACGCGCGAACGTTTTTCCCGTTGCGCCTTCGCTTTGCGCAATTTCGTTTTCGTGATGAGGGAAGGCAAGGTCAATCCCGCCGGTGTGAATGTCCAGCGTTTCGCCAAGATATTTCATGGCCATTGCGGAACATTCGATGTGCCAGCCGGGACGTCCCGCGCCGATTTCCGTTTCCCAGAAATGTTCGCCAGGCTTTGGAGCCTTCCAAAGAGCAAAGTCGCGCGCGCTTTCTTTTTCGTAACGGTCGTTGTCCACGCGCGCGCCGGCTTGAATGCCCGTCAAATCAATTTTGGAAAGTTTGCCGTACGCCGGAAATTTCGCGATACGGTAGTAGATGGAGCCTTCGCTGTCGTACGTGAAAGATTTTTTCTGAAGGCGCTCGATCAGATTCACCATGTCTGGAATGTGGTCGGTTGCGCGAATCCAGTGTTCCGGCGCCTCGACATTCAGCGTTCTGCAGTCGTCGAAAAAGGCCTGCGCGAATTTTTGTGTGTATTCGCGGATACCGATTTTTGCGGCAGCGGCATTGGCGATGATGCGGTCGTCCACGTCGGTGAGATTCATCACGTGCGTCAACTGAAAGCCGCGGAGCTTCAAGAAACGCCGCAAAATATCTTGAAAAACGAACGTGCGAAAATTGCCGATGTGCGCGTAGTCATATACCGTCGGCCCGCAGGTGTACATCTTCACTTCGCCGGACTTCTGCGAAACGAAGGCCTCGGTTTTGCCGCTGTACGTGTTGTGGAGTCGAATCTCGTTCATGCGCCGTCTGTCGCGTCCCAAAGCATGGAAACAAAGCGTTGATTGTAGCCGACGCGCGCAAAGCGGGGCAAACCAATTGAACTCAATTTGTGGAATGTGTGCGCAATTGACGCTGCCGCGGCGCGTGGTTAGAGTCCTTGCGGGTAACCAACAGGAGAAATTGCGATGAAGCGCAAGATTTGGATGACGGGACTGGCCATTCTTTTTGCAGCGGGCGTTTCGCTCGGCGGACAGGAAAAGAAAGTGGCCGAGGACAGCAGCGTCCTCGCGCCCGAGGATTTTCTGCAATTGCGGGGCATACAGGACCTCTCTTTTTCTCCCGATGGAACGCGCGTGGCCTTTGTCGTGAGCGATCCGCTTAAAGGGCAGCATCGCACGCGGCACATCTGGATGTACGACCTGAAGAGCAAATCCGCCTGGCAATTTACTTACTCGGAAAAATCGGAGACCAACCCGCGCTGGTCTCCGGATGGGAAGCAACTGGCGTTTCTTTCGAGCCGCGGCGGTGACGAGCAGCAAATTTTTGTGATGCGCGCGGACGGCGGCGAAGCTGCGGCGCTGACGAAGGGCAAGAGCGGGGTAAATGCGCTTGCCTGGGCTCCCGACGGAAAGCAGATTGCGTTTCTGGCTTCGGACGCGAAGACGGAAGAGCAAGAAAAGAAAGAAAAAGAGAACGACGACTCGCGTGTTGCTGACAAAGACGAGCGACACGCGCGTTTGCGAATTCTGGTTCTTGCCACCAAGCAGGAACGCGCGCTCACGCAGCCGAATTGGGAAGTGAAAGAGCTGCAATGGTCGCCGCAAGGAAAATTCCTTGTCGTTATTGCGACGGACAAGCCGGAATCCGACAGCGAAACGGGCCGCATGTTTCGGGTCAGTGTGGTGGACGGAACGATGAAGCAAATCCTCGCGCCGCGCGGAGGATTTGGCGATCTTCAAATCGCACCGACGGGAACCGCCATCGCCTTTCGCGGTTGCCGCGAGGACGGCCCGAGCCCGCATGATTTGATGCTGCTTCGCGTGGGAGAGCCTGCCGCGCAAAATTTGTCCGGCGCAAATCTGGACCGCTTCGCGCAGGATTTCCGCTGGCTGCCCGATGGCGCCATTTTGATGAATGCGCTCGATGGATTTCGCTCGCGCTTTGTGATTTACAACGGCGACGGCAGCCGCACGGACGTTCCACTGTTCGTAACCAACCCCCAGAACATGGCCGTGAGCACGACTGGCACTGTCGCATTCATGGGCCAGACCGCAACGGAAGCGCCGGAGCTTTGGATCTGGGACCGGAAAGACGCGCCGGAACGCGCGACGCATTTGAACGACGCATGGACAAAGCACGCGCTGGTGAAGCCGGAAATCTACAAGTACAAATCGTTTGACGGAGTGGAGGTCGAAGCGGCGCTGGTGAAACCTGCGGACTGGGATGGAAAAGCGAAGTTGCCGCTGATCGCGTACGTTCACGGCGGGCCGACCGGGGCGTGGGAAGACGCGGTGGATGCGTGGTCGCAATTGTTGGCGGCGCGCGGATTCGCCGTGTTCCTGCCAAACATTCGCGGTTCTATCGGCTACGGCCACAAATTTGTCGAGATGAACCGCGGCGACTGGGGCGGCGGGGACTACAAGGATGTGATGGCGGGCGTGCACGATCTGGTGCAACGCGGAATTGCCGATCCAAATCAACTCGGAATTGGCGGATGGTCGTATGGCGGCTACATGAGCGAGTGGGCGATTACGCAAACGAACGAGTTCAAAGGCGCGGTGAGCGGCGCGGGCATGGCGAACTTGATTTCCGAATTTGGAACGGAACGCGGACCGGCCTACGACGAATGGTTCTGGGGCGTACCATACGAAAAGCCCGAGGGATTCTTGAATCATTCGCCCTTTTTGTTTTTGAAGAAGGCGAAAACGCCGACGCTGATTCTGCAAGGCGAGAACGATACCGTGGATCCGGCCGGTCAGAGCCAGGAGCTGTATCGGGGACTGAAACGCTATGGAGTTGTGGCGGACCTTGTGCTGTACCCACGCGAACCACATGGATTCCAGGAAGCGAAGCATCGCCTGGATATGCAAAAACGGATGATTGCGTGGTTTGAGAAGTACGTGAAAAGCAGCGGTCAGAAGCCAGTGGCCGGGGGGCAGTGAGTCATGGCTGGTGCATGGAGGGGTGGGTATATAGGGGGTTTTTGCGTAATTGCAGAATCTAAAGGACTTTAAGACTAGTGTTTTGTAACTGCTGATTCTACGGGAGATAGAGACGCAATTTTCGCATCTGCAGATTCTGAAGGATTTAGCGGAATTGAAGTGACGATTCACGGGAGGGTGTAACAGGTTTGTTGGCTGATGTCTATAGTTAATTGATTAGTATTCAAACGCTTGGCGATTCTTGGCGGTACTCATCCCAAAAAAAGGCACACTGGGCGAATGGCGGTTGACGAACAGCCGATAGAAAAACTAAAGAAGGCATATCGGGTGCTTGATGTGCCCGCGACGGCATCGGCGCTGGCGATCAAATCAAACTACCGAAAACTGATTAAGCGGTGGCATCCGGATCGGCCGGCGACGGGCGTTTCGGCCCCGTCCGAAGCTGCGTTGATGACCACGTTGATCAATGAGGCTTATGCGCTGATCGAGAATGCTCCGCTGCGGTATTACTCAGGGGATGCGACACCGCCGAGGGCGGAAAAGAAAAGAACGGCTGAGCCGAAGATTCGCAATGTGAATGAAGTGGATTTGTCGAAGATGTTTTTCAATGAGAAGCGGATTGAGTACACGGTGCGGATTGTTTGTGGAACAATTTCCGGAGCGTTTGTTGGATTGGCGTTCTCTGCGGATGTCCTTGGAGGCGGTATCGAGATTATGGTGGCGATTGTTTTGTGTGCGATTGGATTTGCGGCGGGAGCGGTGAAATATGGGGACAGGTTTTGGAGAGTGGTGTTTGGGAAATGGTGGATGTGGGAATGAGGGCCAATGAGTGATGAAAGGAGAGAACGGGATTTTTAAAACAGAGGACACAGAGAGCGCGAGGAAGAGGAAAGATAGCTCAGAGGCGCAGAGTTCGCAAGGAGCGCGGAGAAAATGGGTGACACATAGGATTTGCGTTAAACATCGAGGAGATAATGACGAACCAATGGGATGCGGGGCAGTACGACGCGAAGCATGCGTTTGTGTATGAGAAGGCAAAGGTGCTGGTGGATTTGCTCGCGCCGAAAGCGGGCGAACGAATTTTGGATTTGGGATGCGGGACAGGAGTGCTGACGGCGGAGATTGCAGCGCGGGGCGCGGAGATTTTTGGAGTCGACCGCTCGGAAGAGATGGTGGCGCAGGCGAGGAGCAAATTCCCCGCCCTGAAGTTTGAAGTGGTGGACGCGACGCAACTGAAGTTCGACGCAGAATTTGACGCGGTGTTTTCAAACGCGGTGCTGCACTGGATTCCGGAAGGGGAGAAAGTGATTGGAGGCTTCGCACGTGCCTTGAAACCGGGCGGGCGATTTGTGGCGGAATTTGGAGGAAGGGGAAACATCAAAACACTGGTGAAGGCGTTTCATCGCGCGTTTGCCACCCTGGGGCTCCGCGAGCCAGAGGGAGTGAGCCCGTGGTTTTATCCGAGCATCGCCGAATACTCAGGCTTGCTGGAAAAACACGGATTGGAAGTTCGACAAGCTTCCCTCTTCGAGCGGCCCACAGTTTTGGAGGATGGTACGCGAGGGCTGGAGAATTGGATCCGCGTGTTCCGGCAGACCTACATTGAAAAGCTGGGGGAAGCGGCCGCGGCCAAATGGATCCGGGAAGTGGAGCGCCAGTGCCGACCACTGCTCTTCCACGAAGGGGACTGGGTTTTGGATTACCGCAGGTTGCGGCTTGTGGCGGTGAGAAGTTTGCCACAAGGGATTGAGTAAGGCTTTACAGGGTTAGTGCGTAGTGATACATTTTCTTCCCGTACCGCCATCCATGCGCCAGGCGGCTGGGCCTCTGACTGAGAACCTGCCAAACGTGTGTCCCTTCAACGATTTAGAGTTGAAGCGGACGCCCAACCGGAACCCGGTTGGGATGTTGCGAAAAGACACCTCCAATTGGGGAATACTGAGTTGTCTCTCTTCGCGCGTCGTGTGCCCGGCCCTTTGCAGCGCGTGGAAGCCGTGAAGAGACCAAAGGGGATACCTTGCTGAAGCTAAGAAAAGTGGAGATTACGGGGTTCAAGTCGTTCTGCGAGCGGACGGTGGTGACGTTCAGCGGAATGGGGACGACGTGCATCGTCGGTCCGAACGGCTGCGGGAAGTCCAATGTGGTGGACGCGATTTCCTGGGTGCTGGGCGAGCAGAGCCATAAGAGCCTGCGCGCGGGGCGCATGAGCGATTGCATTTTCAACGGTACGGTAAAGCGGCCGCCGATGGGTTTGGCGGAAGTGACGATTACGATGGAAGACCCGGAGCTGGCCGAGGCGGCGCGGTTTGTGATTGAGAGTGTGGAAAAGAGCGAGGAAAGCGCTGCAGGCAATGGGGAGGCTTCGGCGATATCGCTCGTAACCGAGGAGATTTCGCTGACCGAGACGGCGACTGACGGATCCATTGCAGAGGTCGAAGCGGTTCCTGTGGAAGCGGCGGAAGTTGCGGAAGATCCTGCGTTTTTAAAGGGCAAGAGGAAAAAGAAAGCGGAGAAGCCAGAGTTGGTGACGAAGCCGGGCGAAGTGGTGGTGAGCCGGAGGCTTTACCGCAGCGGGCAAAGCGAATACCTGATTAATGGTCGTGTGGCGCGGCTTCGCGACATTCAGGAAATGTTTATGGGCGTCGGCCTGGGGCCGGATTCTTACGCCATCATCGAACAGGGACGCATCGGGCAGATTCTTTCGACGAAGCCGATGGAGCGGCGCGCGATTATCGAAGAAGCGGCGGGTGTGACTAAATTCAAGACGAAAAAGCGGCTTGCGGAAGCGAAGCTCGAGTCTTCGAAGCTGAATTTGTCTCGCGTGAACGACATTGTGGTGGAAGTGGAAAAGCAGCTTGGCTCGCTGAAGCGGCAAGCGGCGAAGGCGCGGCGGTATTCGGAAATTCGCGAGCAGATGCGTGGAATTGTCCGGCAGATGCTGGCCGGCAAAGCGCGCGAAATGGAAACGGCGGCAGCGCGGATTGCGAAACAGCTCGAAGAGTTTGCGGCGGCGGAACTGCAGCACGCGACGGCGATTCAGCAGCAGGAAGGCGAGCAGGACCGGCTGAATCAGCGCGTGTACGAGCTGGATACGGAAATCCGGCAGAACCAGAATCAATTGAATTTGACGGCGCTGGAAGCGGACCGCGCGGAAAATCGAATTTCGTTCAATACGCAGCGCGCGGAGGAACTGGCGGCGCGGCGAGGGCAGTTGAACGTGGACATGGATCAGGTAAGCGCGCAGGCAGGCGAATGGCAGGCGCGGAGCACTTCTCAGCAGCAGACCGTGGCGATGCTGAAAGAAGAGGCCACGGGACTTGCGGCGCGCGTGGAAGAGCTTTCGACGCGGGCACAGACACGTGCGACACAGATTGCCCAGGCTGAAACGCGGATTGAAACGCTGCGGCTGACTGCGTCGCAAGCGGGCGACAGCTTGCTGCGATTGCACGGCGAGCAGAAACAAGCAGAAGAAGCCTTGGTACATCAGAGCGAAGCATTGCGGCGACGCGAAGCGAACGAACACGAACTGCTCGAGAGTTCGATTGGTGTGCGTGGTCAGGCGGAAGAAGCTGCGCATGAGCTAGAGGCGGGGAGCGCGCGGTTAAACGTGCTGAAACAGCAAGTGAGCGAGTTGCAGGCAACGATGGTGAGTCTGCGCGCGGAACGCGAAGCGTCCGCGAGGCAAGCCGAGGCGTCGCGCGATTCGCTGGCGGGAGTGCGGGCGCGCCATGCGACATTGACGCAGATTTTGAATGACCGTTCGTACACGGCGGATGCAGTGCAAAAGCTTTTTGCGGCGAATGAGCGCGGCGGCGGGCAGGATTTTCGCGCGGTGGGCGTGCTGGCGGATTACGCGGAAGTTCCGGAAGAGCATGAAGGCCCGATCGAACAGTATTTGCGCGATGAATTGGAGTACGTGGTCGTGGAGACGTTCGATCATGCGCGGGCAGGCGTATCGCTGCTGCGTGAGGAAGTTGGCGGACGCGCCACCTTTTTCGTAGATTCGACGAAGAATCTGAAAGTGGAGGAATACGAACCGATCATTCCGTTCCGTATGGAGGACGGCGTTGTTTCGCGGATGGACAAACTGGTGGAGTTTCGTGATCCGCTGGGTCCGGCGGCGAAACAATTTTTGCCGAGATTGCGCGCGGCGTATTTGACGAACAGCGTGAACTCCGCAGAAAAACTGGCGAAAGATAATCCGCAGTATGCATTCGTGACTCCGGATGGGACGTGCTATCAGGGACGCATGGTGACGGGCGGACGGCCGGATGAGGCGGGACCGCTCGGAATGAAGCGCGAACTACGAGCGCTAGACGCGGAAGTGATGCTGCTTGAATCGCGCATGGAAGAAATGCAGGCGGAGATGGAGCGCGTGGCCGCGGCGTTGCGCGAGACTGAACAGAGCATCGAGGGCGTTACGGCGCAGCAACGAGAGGCTGAGCGCGAAGTGATTAGCGCGACGCACAAGCATCAGCAAATGCATGGCGAGCTTGCGCGGCTGGGACTGGAGCTGACGGTTTGCCAGAGCGAACTTTCGCGACTGCGGCAGGAAGTAGCCGGCGCAGAACGGCGCGCCACGATGGCGAAGAATCAGCACGCAACTGCGGCGGCGAGCCGCGCGGAAGCGGAAGCGGAAAGCACGAGGCTGGCGCACGAATTGGCGGAGCTGCGTGGATCGGTGCAGACGGAACAAGACGAATTGGCGGCGGGGCGGGCGGAACTTGCGGCGCGTAACGAGCGGCTGCACGCAGCGGAAGCTCTCGCAGCGCGGCTTGCGGAAGAGCGCGCGGAGCTTGAACGCCGCGAAATGGCGCTGCGGCAACAAGAGACTTCGATCGCGGCAGAAACCGCGACTTTGGCGGCGCAGAGCGAAGAACTGACGCGGCAGCTTGAGGGTTTGCGCGTGGAAAAAGCGCGGCTTGAAGCGCGGCAGCGGGAGCTCGAACAGGAATGGGAAGCGGCGCGCACGCGGCTTACGCAAATGGAAGATCATTTACGCGTGGGGCGGCAATCGTTGCAGGAGATGCGCGAGCAGCGGAGTCACGCGGAAGTCGAGCGTGCAAAGAATGAAAGCGATTGGCAGCATTTGCGCGAGACGTGCATGAGTGAAGTGAACGCGCAACCGGAAGATTTGATTGCGAGCGAAACGGCGTTCATGAGCGGCGAAGAGCTGGCGCTGGCCGAAGCGAATTACCGCGAAATGAAACACCGCATCGAGAACATGGGCGCTGTGAACATGATGGCGCTCGAAGAGTTCAACGAATGCGAACAGCGGTTCAACTTCCTGACGCGGGAGCGCGACGACTTGCTGCAGTCCATCACGGATACGCAGCAGGCGATAGCGGAACTGGACTTGATTTCAAAGGAAAAGTTCGAACAGGCATTTAACGCCATCAATTCAAATTTCTCGACGGCGTTCCACACGATTTTTGGCGGCGGCATGGCGGAAATGCGGTTGACCGAGCCGGACAGCAGCGGCGACGCGGGAATTGACGTGGTTGCTTCGCCTCCGGGAAAGAAATTGCAAAACGTTCTGCTGCTTTCCGGCGGCGAAAAAGCGATGACGGCCCTGGCGCTTCTGATTGCGATTTTCCGTTATCAGCCGAGCCCGTTCTGCATCCTGGACGAAGTGGATGCGCCTTTGGACGAAGCGAACGTGGGGCGCTTCACGCGGTTGATTGGCGAGATGAGCGCGCAGACGCAGTTTATAGTCGTGACGCACAATCGCAAGACCATGGAGACGGGCAGCGTGCTCTATGGCGTGACGATGCAGGAGCCGGGCGTTTCGAAGATTGTCAGCGTGCGGTGGGAAGGCGACGAAGCGCCGGAGACGAAGAAGACGCGGACGGCGGCAGCCTGAGGTGAAGCAGTTATAAGTTATAGGTTTTAAGTTACAAGTAAAAGAGGAGCGCGTGACACGAACCTCTTTTTTTGTCAGGATGATCACTCCGCATTTCCAAAAATTTCCAAAATATTTCCACTGAGGACGGCTTGGCGTGGACGGTGCGGTGCGCTAGAATGCTCGAACTCAGTCGAGGGGATTTTCTTTCGTGCCGTCTGCACCTGCCATGAAAATTTTGAGGGAAACCCAATTCGCCGGGTTGACGCCGAGCGCGCGCGGAAAAGTGCGCGACATCTACGATTTGGGCGACAAGCTGCTCATTGTGGCGACGGACCGGCTGTCCGCATTCGACGTGGTGATGCCAACGCCGATTCCAGACAAGGGCAAGGTACTCACGCAGCTTTCTCTCTTCTGGTTTGACTTGCTGAAGAACGTGATTCCCAATCACGTGCTCAACGCAATGGAATTCCCTGCCCCGTTTGAGGCGCACGCCGAAGAACTCGCTGGCCGTTCGATGGTCGTGAAGAAAACGCAGCCGCTGCCCATTGAATGCGTGGTGCGCGGTTACGTGAGCGGCTCTGGCTGGAAGGACTACAAAACGACAGGAGCGATTTGCGGGATTGCTTTGCCTAAAGGCTTACAGGAATCTGACAAACTGCCGGAGCCGATTTTTACGCCCGCAACAAAAGCGACGAGCGGACACGACGAGAACATTTCGTTTGAGCGCGCGGCGGACATGATCGGCGCTGAACTCGCAGACAAAGTGCGCAGCGTGAGCATTGAAATCTACAAACGTGCCGCCGAACATGCGGCTCCGCGCGGAATTTTGCTGGCGGACACGAAATTCGAATTTGGGCTGCTCAACGGCGAACTCATCTGGATTGACGAAGCGCTGACTCCGGACTCTTCGCGTTTCTGGCCAGCGGCGCAATACAAACCGGGCGGCGCGCAACCATCGTTCGACAAGCAATTTGTGCGCGACTATCTGGAACAGATTCTTTGGCCGAAAACGCCGCCCGGACCGGAATTGCCACCAGAGGTCGTTGCAGCAACGCGCGCCAAATACCGAGAAGCGTACCGAATCCTGGCAGGCCACGAACTGGACTAAAAAATTTTGCGCAGGCACTTTGCCCAGCACAAGGGGCCGCCGCGGAGCGTGTTATTGTGAGAGATCAATTAGAAGGACTAGTCGCGCAGATGGTGGACCGGGGCATTCTGTTCGATGAGGCCGTCGGCGAATTCGAAAAGCGGTTCATCAAGAGCGTGCTCGACCGCGCGGAGGGGAACCAATGCCGCGCCGCGAAGATTTTGGGCATTCATCGCAACACGTTGAGCCGCAAGATCGGTGAGTACAAGCTGGACCACAATGGGCGAGGGCACAGGAAATAACAACGAGTCGAAGGTTGAGCGTTGAGTGGCTCCTGGCAGTCAGTTTTGGGTACTCGGAATCGGAAGAAAAATAAAAGCCCCGGCCTTGGCCGGGGCTTTTTGTTGAAGTCCGGTTTTGTTAGTTGCTGGGCTTCTTTGGAGCCGGACGGCGGACCGGCGGCTTCTTGGTGGCCGGTTTGTCCCCCTTGGGCAGATCTTCGGGGTTCACTTTAGCTTTGTCCCAGTGCAGCATGAAGGTCGGTTCGGGATCGTAGGATTCCAGCGTTCCGGTAAACCTCGGCGCGCTATCCTTTTCGAGCTTTCCCGCTTCCGGTTGACCCACAACCTTCACTTCCATGTTCGGCGTGGTGGCTGCGTCGAATTCCGCCTGGCTGGTCACAAAAGCCACTCTTAGTATGACCGGATCGGCAGTGGAAGCCGCCGGCGTTACTACAAGCAATTTGCCAGGAACGTCGGGGAATTCCAGCCCGCATGAGGCGAACCAGGTGACCTTGGCCTTGTCTCCGCCAGCTTTCAAATCCGTAATGACTGAAGCAATCGTCATGTCCTTGCGCGCCGCATCCAAATCCGCCGCGCTGAGGAGCTTGTAGCTTTCCGGACGGTCCGCGGAGCTGCCTGCAAGTTGAAGCAGCTCGCTATATTCGGAATCAGAAAGGCTGTCGCAGACCGTTCCGCCCTGGTAAGCAAGAATCAGCTTCTTAAGATAAGGATTGAGCTGCTTCTTCTGCGCATCCGTCGCGGCTTTGGAGGTAATCGCCTTGGCGATGCTCCAAAACGCTTCCAACTGTTTCGGCGGATTCATCGCCAGATAGGCCTTGCCCATGTTGTAGTGCGTGACGGGTTCGTCCGGATTCACTGCAAGAATCGCCTTGTAGAAAGTCATCGCGCCCGGGAAGTCCTTCAGGAGGACGGACGCCTGAGCGCCGGTGTTGTTGAAGAAGATGATGTACGGCTGTTTGGACTTTGCGAAATCAGGGTCAGAGACGTTGTCCGGCTTTTTGATTTCGTCCAGGGTCTTGAGCGCTCTGGCGGCGGCATCACGGCCTGCGGCGGCGCCAGCAGGTTGGTCCGCGGCAGGCAAAGCAGTCCAAGCGCCCAGGCGAATGTTGTACGCCTGGAGACGCGTTGGCGCATCCACTTTGTCGCCGAGGGCGAGAAGCTTATCGGCGTTTTCAATCACCTTGGCGTAATTCTTCTGTGCGCCGTAACCCTGATAGTAGAGCGGATAAACGTAAATAAGCAGAGCGGAGTTCGGGTACTTGGAAACGAAATCGTCGAGGCACTTGATCTGCGAAGCGGGAACTTTGTCATCGGCGCAAGCCTTATAGGAGTTGTACTCGGCCATGGTGTAGGGCTGCTTGCCAGCACCCTGATCCTGGCTGGCCGCCGCCTGGGCATAGACGCCTGCAGCACTACCAAGGACAAGGCACAGGGCCAACAAGACCGCGGGCCCCGTCAATCGTCGTGTTACGTTCATTCCGATTCTCCTCGCTAGGAACCTGGAAGATTAGACTCCGTTGCACCGCGGAAAGAGTCCGCAGGGGCAACAAAATACGGCAATGTCTAGAATTTCATCCGTTTTAGAAACTTTGGAATTATAGGGAAATGCGCAACGCAATCGCAAGCCGTAACGTTGTAACAATGAGAATATCTGAGCACTGTCAATTCCCTGGATACCGCAGGACAGTCATCAATTCCCATTTGCCTCTCCTACAGACGGGCCTGTATGGCGCTAGCCTAGGGACAAGGCTTTTGCCACTCGCTTGCCTGAAGAATATGATGAGTTTCGCATGAAAAAAGTGGCCCGGGAGAGAAGAATTCTCATGATGAGCATAAATGAAACAAATGGAGAAATGCGTCAAGCGCTGCGCGGGAAAATTGCGCTCGTCACGGGAGGAAGCCGGGGCATCGGGCGCGCCATTGCGCTGAAACTGGCAAGCCTTGGCGCGGACGTGGCGATCTGCGGGCGGGACGCCGCAAAACTGAAGGAAACGGAATCGCAACTGCGCGAACAAGGCGCCCGAACAGCAGCCGTCATTGCAGACGTAACGAAAGCGGCCGAAATCACCAGACTGGTCGAGCAAGTGCAAACCGAGCTGGGGCCGATCGGTTTGCTGGTGAACAACGCGGGCCTGGGAATCTTCGGACCTGTGCACGAAAAGAGCGAGGAAGAGTGGGACCGCCTGGTGGACACGAATTTGAAGAGTGTGTTCCTTGTTTCACGCGCGGTAATTCCCGGAATGATCGAGCGCGGCGGAGGCGACGTCATCAACATTAGTTCTCTCGCGGGGAAGAGCGTATTTGCCGGCGGCGGGATTTACTGCGCTTCGAAATGGGGCCTGCAGGGACTTAGCGGTTGCATGGCCGAAGAGTTGCGCGATCACGGGATTCGCGTCAGCACCGTGTGTCCGGGCAGTGTCGCCACAGAATTTTCCGGGCGGGGGCCGAAGGATGCCTCGAAAGTGCTCAAACCGGAAGACGTGGCACACGCCGTGGCGATGATTGCGACGCAGGGGGAGCAGAGCTTTCTGAGCGAAGTGCACTTGAGGCCGGTCCGGAGGGGTTAACTTTTCCTCTTGACAATAGTCGTTATCACGATTATATTGACGCCATGAGTTCTTCGAACAAAAGCAACCGCGTGCAACCCGGCGTCGAGGAGCACGTGTTTGTAGCGGTCCTGAAAGCCGCGGATCATCTGGGGCAGCAAGCCGAACAAATGCTGAAACCCCACGGGCTGACCGGGACGCAATACAACGTACTTAGAATTCTGCGCGGCGCGGGGCCGGAAGGCCTTCCCTGCAAGAGCGTTGGTGACCGGATGATTTCGCACGATCCGGACATGACGCGCCTGCTGGACCGCATGGAAAAACGAGGATTGATTTCGCGCGAACGGCAAAAGGACGACCGCCGCGTGGTCAAGACTCGCATAACACCACAAGGACTGGAAATACTCAAAAAGCTCGATGCCCCGGTGCGGGCGATGCACAAACAGCAGTTTGCGCATATGAGCGGTGCAAAGCTCAAGCAGCTTGCTGAGCTGTTGGAAGAAATACGAAAGTGCGAATCGGAAGAACGTTCGGAAGCATCTTAGTTTGGAAAAAAAAGGAGAAGGAATATGAAGCAGATAGCTAGGAAGTTTGGGGTAGTAGCAATTTTGGCCGCGGCCATGGCGCTGCAGACCCCGGCGGCAACTACCACTTGGCAGATTGACCCGGCGCATACGGCGGCACAGTTTGCCGTGAAGCACATGATGATCTCCACGGTGCGTGGCGAATTCAAAAACGTGACCGGTACGGTGATCTGGGACGACCAGGACGTAACGAAGTCCAAAGTGAACGTGACGATCGACACAAAAACAGTGAATACGGGCGAAGAAAAGCGGGACCAGGATTTGAAGAGCGACAAGTTTTTTGATGTGGCGAACTTTCCGACGATGACATTTGTCTCGAAAAAAGTGGAAACAAACGGGGCAGGCAAACTGAAAGTCACAGGTGACCTGACGATTCGTGGCGTGACCAAGGAAGCGGTGCTCAACGTGGAAGGCCCAGCGGCCGCCATAAAAGATCCCTGGGGCAACACGCGCTCGGCGGCCAGCGCAACCACCCAAGTGAACCGACAGGATTTTGGCGTAAAATGGAATGCAAACCTGGACGGCGGTGGAGTCGTCGTTGGCGACACCGTTGCTATCACTATTGATCTCGAAATGATTAAGCAGGCCGCGAAGTAACGCGGGTTTTTTGTCCCAGAGAAAAATTATGAGCAATCCTGCACCCGTTGAATTTCCCGTAAACGACCTGATCAAGAATCGCTGGAGCCCGCGCGCGTTCAGTGACAAACCAGTTCCACCGGAAGTGTTGCGCAGCTTGTTCGAAGCGGCCCGCTGGGCGCCCTCGAGCAACAACGAACAGCCCTGGGCGTACATCGTGGCTACGAAGGACAACCAGGAGAATTTCGAAAAGTCGCTGGGAGCACTCGTTGAGTTCAACGCAAATTGGGCGAGAAAGGCTCCCGTCCTTGCGATTGCCGTGGTCGAGTTGGCGTTCGCGAAGAACAACGCTCCAAACCGGAACGCGCAGTACGACGTGGGAGCGGCAAGTCTGCAGCTTTCCATCGAGGCGACGGCACGCGGGCTGGTTGTGCATCAAATGGCAGGATTTGACCCCGAGACCGCAAAAGAGGCTTATAACATCCCGCAAGGATGGGAGCCCATTGCAGCCATGGCAATCGGTTATCCAGGCGATGCATCTTCCCTGCCGGAACCGTATCAAACTAGGGAGAAAGCTCCCCGCACTCGCAAACCAATCCGTGAATTTGTCATGAGCGGACAATGGGGGCATACTGCTGAATTCGTGAAGTAATCAGACACGACCAGGGCCAATGACGGAAACGCACCTCGGAAGCATGCACGCAACTCTGGAATTTCTGCTGCGGCACGGTTACGTCGTGCTTCCCGGGCTTGTTTTTGCGGAACAGATCGGGCTTCCCTTCCCTGCCACACCATTTCTGCTGGCCGCTGGTGCGCTGGCCGGCACAGGCCATATGAGCTTCTGGTTCTGCCTCATACTTTCCGCGGTCGCTGCACTTCTTGCAGACGGGCTGTGGTATCAGTTGGGCCGAAAAAAGGGCATCGCCGTTCTTCAGTTTCTTTGCCGCATTTCGTTGGAACCAGATTCCTGCGTGCGCCGCACACAGGGCGTCTTTGCAAAACAGGGCGCGCGTTCCCTGCTCGTCGCGAAATTCGTTCCCGGATTGAGTACAGCTGCTCCGCCGCTGGCGGGCATCTTCCACATGCGCGCGCGGCGTTTCTTGTTATGGGACTTTCTTGGCTCGCTTTTGTGGGCTGGGGGATTCCTGTTCGCCGGCTATATTTTCAGCGAACAGATTGAAAAGGTTGCAGAGCGGGCGGCATCGCTCGGAAGCTGGCTGATGGTACTGATTGTCGCGGCGCTCGCGGGATACATTGCATGGAAATTCATCGGGCGGCAAAGATTCCTGCGTGAGTTGCGAATCGGGCGTATTACTCCGGAAGAACTAAAAGAAAAAATTGATGCAGGCGAAGAGATGGTGATTGTGGACTTGCGCCACTCGCTCGATTTTGAAGCCGACCCCGAAACAATCCCGGGGGCTTTCCGCATGGACGTAAAGGATCTGGAAGAGAGAGGGGACCGGCTGCCGCCGGACCGCGAAGTCATCCTCTATTGTACTTGACCGAACGAAGCCACCAGCGCCCGTGTGGCGCTGCTCCTTAGAAGGCAAGGCATCAAGAAGATCCGGCCGCTGCAGGGCGGACTGGATGGCTGGCGCGAGGCGGGATTCCCGCTGCAGGAAGTAAGCCTCGGCGACGGCAAACCAATAGAAGCTTTGACGCAAATTGTGGAGTCGAGCGCCACAGGCATCCGCGAAAAATAGCTAGAGCCGCGGCAGAACGATACCAGACTGCGATTGATACTTCCCCTTTTTGTCCTTGTAACTGACTTCACAATCTTCGTCCGATTCAAAGAAGAGAACCTGGCAGAGCCCTTCGTTCGCGTAGATTTTCGCGGGCAATGGCGTCGTGTTGCTGATTTCGAGTGTGACAAATCCCTCCCATTCCGGTTCGAACGGCGTGACGTTCACGATGATGCCGCACCGCGCGTAAGTGGATTTGCCAAGGCAGATGGTCAGCACATTGCGTGGGATGCGGAAATATTCTACTGAGCGGGCCAGCGCGAAGGAGTTCGGCGGGACAATGCAAACGTCACCTTTGTATTCGACGAGCGACCGCGCATCAAAATGCTTGGGATCCACGATCGTGGAGTTCACATTCGTGAAGATGCGAAACTCATCCGCGACGCGTATGTCGTAACCGTAGGATGAAACTCCATAGCTGATGACGCCTTCGCGGACCTGGCGGTCAGTGAAAGGCTCGATCATCTTGTGCTCCAGCGCCATACGGCGAATCCAGTGGTCTGGCTTGACGGACATTCACGTCTCCTTTGAACGCGTGATGAAGAAAAAAGTTTTGTGCAAAAACCTGTACGAAGAGACAGTCAGTGTATTGCAGGGCGTTGCGTCTTGACAACCCGCGGGACTGCCTCTAGCATCGGGCGACGGTTGCATCGGAGGGTTGCGTGATCAAGCTGGACATAGTGAATGCGGTGCTGGTGAAACTCGAAGGCACTGGTGTGAGCCGCGTGAAAGCCGAACAGGCAGTGGAGACCGTTTTCGAATCTCTGAAGAACGCCATGGGGCGCGGACAACGAATCGAACTGCGGCGTTTTGGCGTGTTTAGCGTGCGCCCGCGCAAGACCGGCATTGGACGCAATCCACGTACCGGCGAAGAAGTGAATATTCCCCCCGGAAAAGCCGTGCGCTTCAAGCCCGGCAAGGAACTGCAAGGCTTGGAAGGCTAAGCCAAGCGTCTCTGCAATTCGCGGGAATTACTCCGCACGAATCAAGCGCAGGAAAGCTATGATGCTCCGCGTCGCGCGGTTCTACGAACTTCGCGGCTCAGAGAGCAAATGACAAATCTCGTCCGCACGATTCGTCAGCGCGATCTTCTCTATCTTTTCGTCGGCTCCGTAATTGGTTCCGGAATTTTCCTCACTCCGGGATTGATTTTGCGCCAGGTGCACAATTCCGTTGGCCTTTCGATTTTGGTCTGGGTTGTGGGCGGCGGCGTGCTTTCGCTTCTGGGCGCGTTGACCTACGCGGAATTGGCCGCGGCGAATCCGGAAGCCGGCGGACTCTATTGTTACATTCGCGATGGCTTTGGGGCTGTGCCTGCATTTTTGTACGGTTGGTGCCTCTTCCTGGTGATTGCTTCGGGAACGATTGCGGCGCTCGCGCGCGCCTTCGCGCAATATCTGAATGAGATTGTGCGACTGACACCGTTGGAGTCGAACATAGCCTCGATCGCCATGATCGCAATAGTGACTGTGGTGAACATCTGGGGCACGCGTGAAAGTTCGAACCTGCAGAATGTCACGACCTTCATCAAAGCGGGCCTCGTTTTTGCTCTGAGCACCGCGCTTCTTTCTATGGGCCACCACGGAAGCGAATTGGCTCCCGCTATCGGGACGAACTTGCACGGGTTTTCGCTCTTGTCGAGCATTGGATTGGCAATGATTTCCGTGTTGTGGGCATACGAAGGCTGGCAATTTGGAACGTACAGCGCGGGCGAAGTCGTTGAGCCCGAGCGTGCGTTTCCGAGAGCGTTTCTGCTGGGGTCGTTGCTGTTGGTGGCGCTGTATTTGATCGCAGTGATCGCTTATCTCATTGCTCTTGGACCGCAAGCTGCCGCGAACTCCGACGCAATCGCGGCGACTGCCGCCAAGGCAGTTCTGGGCGAGTGGGCGGGAAAGCTCATCGCGGCGACAATTTTGATTTCAGTCTTCAGCGCCACGAATAGCGTTATTTTGACCGCTCCACGCGTTTTTTACGCGATGGCTAAAGATAATCTGTTCTTCAAGACGCTGGCGAAAGTGCATCCGAAATTCCATACTCCAGCAGCCGCGATTGTCGTGTTGGGTGCGTGGTCTGTGATTCTGACGCAAACTGGAAAATTCTCGGAATTGATCGGAGGCGTGATCTTTGTTGGCTGGATTTTTTATGGATTGAGCGCCGCTGCAATTTTTCCGTTGCGGCGCGCCCTAAACGGAAACACGATTCCGTATCGTGTGCCGGGTTATCCGTGGACGCCTCTACTTTTCGTTTTGGCTGCGGCGGCGATTGTCGGCAACGCGATTTTTCGTGCGACGATTGATCCGATGGCGTTCCGGCACGTGCTCGCTGCTCTCGCGCTTGTTGCAGCGGGAATTCCTGCCTATTTCTTTTGGCTGTGGCAGAAGAAGACTCAATAACTGGTGGACTAGAGCAAAGACAGTGGATCAACGTCAGCGAGGATCGCGGTTCCTGGAATTTCCTTCGTATCACAAAATGTGAGAGCGCCGGATAGAAGTCGCGTGAGTTTTGCGCGGCTCTTCGATTTCAAAAGAAACTGAAAGCGATGCTCGCGCTTGAGGCGAGCGAGCGGCGCGGCGGCGGGACCGAGTACACGCACTCCTTCTCCATCGTGGGGAGAAAAATAGTCTGACAACTGACGTGACCACAGAATGGCTTTTTCCAGCCTGGTATCCCTCACGATGACGTTTGCGAGCGAAGTGAACGGCGGATAGGCCATCACTCGGCGAAAATGCAGCTCGCGTTCGAAAAAGGCCGCGTAATCCTGTTTCACCGCGTCCTGAATGGCGTAGTGCTCCGGATAATACGTTTGAATCAGCACGCGACCAGGAAGATCGCCACGGCCTGCGCGCCCGGCCACCTGCGTGAGCAACTGAAACGTGCGCTCGGCGGCGCGAAAATCCGGCATGCTGAGCGAAGCGTCCGCACTCACGACACCGACCAGCGTGACGCGGTGAAAATCGTGCCCCTTGGCGAGCATCTGCGTGCCGACGAGAATATCCAGTGCGCCACCGGCGAACGCGCCGAGCGTTTCCTGGAATTGGCGTTTTGTGCGTGCAGTGTCGCGATCCAGGCGGGCGATGCGCGCCCCGGGAAATTCCTTCCGCAGCCGTTCTTCCAAATGTTCTGAACCTTCTCCGAAAAAATAAACGTATTGCGACTGGCATTTCGGGCACTGCTTGGGAATTTGCTGTGTCGAGCCGCAGTAATGACATTCGAGCCGGTTGCGACTTTTGTGATGCGTCATGGAAATGCTGCAATTCACGCATTGCACCGAAGCGCCGCAGCTCCGACAAAACACAGACCACGAGTAACCGCGGCGGTTGATGAGAATAAGTGCTTGTGTACCAGAACTGAGACATTGCTGAATTCCGGTGTGCAGTGCTGCAGAAATCGGACTGGTCTTGTGCGTCTGCTGAAATTCCTCCCGCAAGCTGACGATTTCAACGGATGCAAGCGGGCGTGCTGCTACGCGCGATGCAATGGTCAGCAGTTCGTACTTCCCTTCTCGCGCGTGATGATACGTTTCGAGCGACGGCGTCGCCGACCCAAGCAGTGCCAGCGCATTTTCGGATTTTGCGCGCACGATCGCCACGTCGCGCCCGTGATAGCGCGGCGTTTCCTCCTGCTTGTAGCTGGACTCCTGCTCTTCATCTACGATGATGAGGCCAATATTTTCGAGCGGCGCGAAAACCGCGGAGCGCGTTCCGACAACGACCCGCGCTTCTCCATGACGCACACGCCACCATTCGCGAGCGCGTTCGACGTCGTTTAGCGACGAATGCAAAACGACGACGCCTTCAAATTGCGCGCCGAACCAGGCACGGCACTGGCGGCCCACCCAAAGTGTCAGCGCGATTTCCGGAACGAGGACGATCGCAGTCTTGCCGCGCGCAAGCGTGTCCTGCACGGCGCGCATGTAGACCTCTGTTTTCCCACTGCCCGTGACGCCGTGAAGCAATTGAACGCCAAACTCCCCAAGTTCGAAACGCGCACGAATCGCTCCGAACACACTCTCCTGCGCGGGATTCAACGTATGCGCCGGCGGTTCGTAGCCGACATCGAAGGGGTCTTCGGCCGGATCGAGCGGCTCCTCCCAAGAGGCAAGGACGCCGTCGCGCACCAATCGTTCGATAAACGACCGCGAAACGCGCGCCAGCTTGAGCAAATGCCGGAGCGGCAAAGGTCCACGCTCGGTCTCCAACAATGCACGAAGCCCTTCCACCTTTTCAGCAGCATCCACCTTCCCAGCTTCATCACCCTTCCAGGCAATGATGCGTTGCATCTTTCGTTTGCGGCCCTTCACGATTTCGCGAATCTCAACGAGCCCGCGCCGCTGCAATCGCTGTAGCGATACGGCGGAAGCGCCTTGTTTTGCCGCGGCGGCGAGCAGGAGTGGTTTTTCTTTCCTTGAAAGCTGTATGAGCGCCCGTGATTCTTCGCCGCCACTTTCCGCCAAAAGAAAATTCCTTCCAAACTCTTCAGCCATGGCACGTCCAGCGGCAGTCAGAACAATTTCGCGCCGTGAAGAAAGCTCCGTGACCGGTGGCAACATGGAACGAAACACTTCACCGATGGGAGCGAGGTAATACGACGCAATCCACAGGCCGAGTTCAAGCAGCTTTGGCGTTAGCGCCGGAACAAAATCAATGAGGCGCGCAACATCGCGCACCTTCGCTTCCGCCGGAGCTTTCTCTACGCATTCCATAACGACGCCAACGAGAGATTTTTTGCGGAACGGCACAAGCACGCGGCAACCCGGCTGTACGGAAGGGCGCAGCGTTTCAGGAACCGCGTATGTAAAAGTCGTGCGCAGGGGAACCGGCAGCGCGACATTGCAAAACGGAGCGGACATCGCGTTGGTTAGTGTACCAGCAGAGCCGAAACTCACCGGCTGATGAGGAGAATGCCCGCGAAAATCGCGATAATGCCGAGCCACTGTATCCGACTGATGCGCTCGCGCAGAAAAAGAGCTGCCAGAACTACGGTAACCGCGCCATAAAGCGAAGACAGCACGGTAATCACAGACACTTGCTCCATTTGCATGCCGCGATTGCTAAGAGCAAACGCACCTGTATCGAGAAAGCCCATGACCGTGGGTTGCCAGTTGGACGTGCCAAGCGATTTAAAAACGGGAAGACGTTTCAAAAGCAGCGCGGAAAGCGACACCAGCGATCCGGTCATGCGAATGAGCCACAAAGAGGCATAAGGACCGGTAGTTGCGATAATGCGGAGCCCAAGGATCCAAAAGAGCAAACCGAAAGCAGTTGCCGCGAACAGCGCCCAGGCAATTCCTTGTTTTGCATTTTTTGAAGTTTCGTCAGAGCCCGCTTCGCCGCGCGCAACGAAGATGACTCCAAGAAGTGTCACTGCGATACCACAGGCTCGCAGAATGGTCAGGCGTTCACCGGAAAACATCGAAAGAAGTAGCGTAAGAACGGGATAGCTTGCAGAAAGCGGCGCAACGACAGCAACTTTGCCCACCTCAAGACAACGATAAAACGAAAACATAGCAACTGTGTTACATCCACCAGCGAGGAAACCCCATGCCCAAGGGCGCCAGCCAGAACCATCGAATAAATGGCCCCAGAAATGAGTAACGATGAGATAGAGCGTGAGGAGAAGAAAACCCCAGGTCTGCATGTAAAACAGGGAGCGGAGCGTGCCGATACGCCGCGTGACAAACCGCGCCAAAAAATCCGAACTGCCCCAGGCCAGGGCCGTGGCCAAGCCGAGCAGAATTCCCATAAGAGTCTAAGTAGCTTTACCTCGCTTCACGGCGAGGCCGAGCTCGGCCATCACTTTTTGCAAATCCTTCCAGACTTCGCTTTTCGCGGCGGGATTGCGCAGCAAGTACGCAGGATGGTATGTGGCCATTAGTTTTCTGCCGCGAAATTCAAGCCATTCGCCGCGAAAGTGAGAAATGCCGCGATTCGTTTGCAGAATCGTCTGAGCGGCCGTGCTTCCAAGACAAACAATCACCTTCGGCGCAATGGTGTCAATCTGCCGCATCAGGAAAGGCGAACACTCCGCGACTTCATCTCTTTCCGGTTGCCGGTTTTCCGGCGGACGGCACTTTACAACGTTACAGATGTAAACGTCCTTCCTCTGCAGACCCATCGCTTCAATCATCTGCGTGAGCAGCTTGCCCGCGCGACCTACGAAGGGCAGACCTTGTGCATCTTCATCCGCTCCTGGCCCTTCGCCAACAAACACGAGCTGCGCTTTCGGATTGCCGTCACCAAACACAATCTTGTGCCGCGTCTTGTGCAGCTTGCACCGGGTACATTCGCCAAGGTCCTCGCGAATTTTCAGCAGTGTATCGTTTTGGATCTTGTTGACAGCTTCGAAAAGAGATGGCCCGGAATCAGCAGCCAGCGGTGGCTCGAATTTGCGCGAAGGAGCAGGTGATGCGGGGGCCTGCGGCAAAGATCTAGATTCTCGTTTTGGCAAACTCTGCTCCTCAATGGATTGGTGGCGATCTGAAGCAGCGACAGCGGTTTGCGGCTCCGACGGCAAAACCGGACCGCCGCGGTCGCGATAGAAATGCCCGACACCGATATCTTCGTAGTAGCGAAGCCGGTCCGAAAGTTTTTGTTGGAGTGAATCCCTGAGGCGCTCGGACATGTGTGGTTCAGCCGGCCGAATGCGGCGCAGTGGCGCGAAGCGTAGTGCGCAGACGCGCGACTTCGTCCAGGACGCGTTCAGCAACTTCGCGCTTGGTCATTTTCGGCAGCGGCAAATCGCGGCCATCGCGCGCGAACAGGGTGACCACATTGGTGTCCAAATCAAATCCGGCGCCTTCCGCTGTGACGTCATTAGCGACAATCAAATCTGCGTTTTTCGCCGAAAGCTTTTTTCTAGCGTTCTCCGCAACATGATCCGTTTCCGCGGCAAAGCCAACAACCAGGCGCGCGCCCTTTTCCTCAGCAATGCTGGCGAGAATATCCGGATTCGCCTCAAGACGAAGCGTAAGCGGCTCTTTCGTTCGCTTCATTTTTTGTGAGAGCGACTCGGCCGGACGATAATCCGCAACCGCAGCGGCAAATATTCCCACGGACGCGTCGGCAAAGTGCCGACGCACGGCCTGCTGCATTTCCAGCGCGGTTCGAACATTGACGCAATCTACTCCCGAAGGTGCATCAAGCGAAGTCGGCCCAGAAACAAGCACCACGCGCGCACCGCGCCGCGCGGCAGCTTCCGCAACGGCATAACCCATTTTCCCGGAGGAACGATTCGTAATATAACGAACAGGGTCGAGATCTTCACACGTCGGGCCAGCCGTAACGAGCACGGTTTCACCCTCGAAATCGCGCTGCAGCTTTAGAACTTGCCGTACCGTAGCAACAATCGCTTCCTGCCCTGCAAGCCGCCCGGGCCCAGTCATACCACAGGCAAGATAGCCTTCATCCGGCTGCACGACGTGAACTCCGCGTGCGCGCAGCATCTCCAGATTTTCCTGTGTCGCCGGATGATTCCACATGTTGACGTTCATCGCGGGCGCGACGACAACGGGCGCGGTGGAAGCAAGGTGCAGCGTGGTTAGAAAATCGTCCGCAATACCACGGGCAAATTTCGCGATCACATCCGCAGTGGCCGGCGCGACGAGCAACAGGTCCGTCCGCTGGGCAACCGCAATGTGTTCGATAGCGCTTTCGAGATTTGCTTCGCCACTGGACTCCGCAAAAAGATCCGTAATCACTTTTTGTCCGGAAAGCGCTGCAAAGGTGAGCGGCGTAACAAATTGGCGTGCAGAGCGCGTCATCACGACCTGCACACTAAATCCGTCTTGCTGCAAGCGGCGAACCAGCTCTGCAGCTTTATAAGCCGCAACTCCGCCGGTGACGCCAAGCGTGATGCGCATGGGAGGCTCCGCGGCGTGTTACTTCCGCCGCTTGTTGCCGTCCTTGTCTTCTTCCGTGTTCGTGCCGGGATCGAATTCGTACTCGATCAAGCCGTAGTCAATCTCTTCGCAGGCTACGCGCGTATACTTCAGCGTGCGAGGATTTTCGACCAGTGGCGGGGCACCCGCCATTAATTGGCGGGCGCGGCGTGCCGCAAGCACAACGTAGGCAAACTGACTTTCAGGAGCTTTTGTCTGCACAGTCATTGTCAATCTTTCCCTCCAAATGACGCCAGAAGTCTTTCCACCATCGCGCGGCGCCGTACACTGGAGCATCGCAGCGCGGTAACGATTGCTTCCACTTCACGCCCGGCGCTTTCCACGTTCTCGTTCACAACACAATAATCGTAGTATTTGCCGAACGCTTCAATTTCATCGCGGGCCCTTGCCAAGCGCCGCGCAATTTCTTCATCCGAATCCTGGCCGCGGCTGCGTAACCGCCGCTCCAATTCTGCCGGGGAGGGCGGCAAAATGAAAATCGCCACGGACTTCGGAAGCTTCTCTTTTACCTGAGCCGCGCCCTGAACATCAATCTCCAGAACGAGGTCGAGGCCCTTCTCGCGGGATACGTCAAGCCACTTCTTCGGGGTGCCGTAGGAGTGCTTGCCAAAGACTCGCGCATACTCCAAAAACTCACCGCGCGAGACCATGGCCTCGAACTCAGCTTCCGTGACGAAATCATAGCATTTCCCACTGGACTCGGTCGCGCGGCGAGGCCTGGTAGTACATGACCGCGAAGCCATCGTCCCCGGCATCTGCAAAATTCGCTGCACCAAAGTAGACTTGCCCGACCCCGACGGTCCGGAAACGATCAAAACCATCGGAGTAATTCCTTGTTCCACGCTCATTCGATGTTTTGTACCTGCTCCCGCAGTTTTTCAATCTCCGCTTTGATCTCCAGGCCCAATCCCGTGATGGCTAGAGCTTCGCTTTCCACTCCGGGCGTTTTGGAAAGCATCGTGTTGGCCTCGCGATGCATTTCCTGCAAAAGAAAATCGAGCTTCTTGCCGAGTTCGCCCGCGCCGTCCAACAATTTCCCAAACTGTTGCAGGTGGCTACGCAGACGATTCAGTTCTTCGCTAATGTCGCTGCGTTCGGCCAGGATCGCGGCTTCTTGCGCGAGGCGCGCCGGATCAATCGTCGTGCTACCGAGCAAATCTTTCAAACGACCTTCCAGGCGGCGGGCAAACGCTGGACGCAAAGTCGCGGCGTGCGTGTTGACCTGCTCGGCAAGTTCGTCGAGTCGCGTGAGGCGCCCGCGCAAATCGTCTACAAGGTGGCGCCCCTCGGCGCGCCGCATTTCGTCCAGCTTTCCGAGCGCCTCCAAAAGACACCCATCCAAAGTGCGGCCAAGCTGCTCTTGCTCCTCTTCATCTTCTGGAATGGCTGGAGCCAAGCCACCGATAACACCAGGCAAGCGCAACAGTGCGACAACATCCAGTCCAGCCGTGACGGAAGTTTGCAAGCGCAACTCATCCGCAGCCTTCAGATAGGCTTGCACCAGGTCGTGATTCACCTGCATGGCCGTGGCGGCGCCAGGTTCAACGCCCACGTGCACGTCCACGTGACCGCGGTGAATGCGGTCCCGCACAACTTGCCGCAACCGTAATTCGTAAAGATCGAAGCCTTCCGGCAAGCGCAATTTCAAATCGAGAAAACGGTGGTTTACGCTTTTTACGCTGACCCGAATCGCCCATCCGTTCACTTCACCGCGGGCTTGCGCATAGCCCGTCATGGAAAGGCATTCCGGTTTTCGTGCGGTTACGGCGCTGCGAATGCTCATGTTGGTTCCCCCGTTGATGGCCTGTGGGCCGATGCGGACGGTGCGGGGGCCAGCATCTCGTCGTCCGCAAACTGCAAATCGTGAAGCCGAGCGTAAGTTCCGCCGCGCGCGAGGAGTTCGGCGTGCGTTCCGCTTTCGCGGATCTGCCCGTCTTCCAGAACAAGAATTTTATCCGCCCGGCGGATGGTTGCCAAGCGGTGCGCGATGACAAACGTGGTTCGCCCGACCATCAAGTTCGCCAGCGCCTTTTGCACGTACAGTTCGGATTCGGCGTCCAGCTCGGAAGTCGCTTCATCAAGAATCAAGATTGGAGAATCCTTAAGAATCGCACGCGCAATCGCGATTCGCTGCCGCTGCCCGCCACTCAGCCGCGTTCCCCGCTCTCCGATCACTGTATCGTATCCTTGGGGCAGTTCCTGAATGAAGTCGTGCGCAAGAGCGGCCTGGGCAGCAGAAAGCACGCGATCCCTCGAAACGCCAGCAAGACCGTAGCAAATGTTGTTCCAAACGGTGTCGTGAAAAAGGATATTTTCCTGCGTGACGATGGCGATCTGCCCGCGCAGCGAACGCAGGCGCACGTTGCGAATGTCTGTTCCGTCAATCAGGATGCCGCCTGACGTTACGTCGTAAAAGCGTGGGATGAGATTCACGAGGGTAGTCTTGCCCGCTCCACTACTGCCAACGAATGCAACGACTTCGCCCCGTTTTGCCGTGAGCTGGATGTTGCGCAGAATAAGATTTGACTCGTAGGAAAACGTGACGTTGTTGAACTGCACGTCGCTTGAGAACGCGGGAAGTTCGCGCGCGCCTGGGACATCCTGCTCCTCTTCCGTCAGGTCGAGGTAAGTTAAGACCTGCGTGGTCGCTCCTTGCGCCTGTTGGAATTGTTGATAGACCGCTCCGATGCGTTTGATCGGCTCGTACGATTTGAACAGCGTATAGACGAACGCGACGAACATACCCGTTGTCAGCACTCCCTGCTGGATGCGGCCACGAGCATACAAAAGCAGAAGCCCGATCACTACGGGCTGCAGCATGTCCATCAACGGAGACGTGGCCACCTGCGCGCGCACCCAGCGCATTGTCTCCCGCAAAAGTCGGCGCGAAGCGGCGCGAAATTTGGAGATTTCGAAATCCTCCATACCAAACGCCTTTACGATCCGGTTGCCGCCGACCGTTTCCTGAAGAATCTGAGTCAGCTCGCCGAGCCGCGTCTGGCTGTTCTCTACGGAGCGCCGAATGCGCCGTCCAAGTTTTCCGATAGGCCACACGATGACTGGCAGTAGGACGGCGCACGCCAGCGTCATCTTCCAATCCAGGTACAAAAGAATCGCAAGATAAACCGGAAACAGAAATGCCTGCCGGAAAAGCTCGGCAAGATATTCGGAAACCGCAAGGCGCGCGCGTTCAACGTCATTGATCACCGCGGAAAAAATTCTTCCCGCGGATTGTTGCTGAAAAAATCCGATCGGTTGGCGAATGATTCGCGCATAGACCGCGTTCCGCAAATCCGTGATCGCCCGGTGGCCGATGTACTGAATTAACGACACGCCGGCAAATTCGCTGAGTGATTTCACCGCATAGAGGATGAGCAAAGACAGCACGACCACGGTCCACACGTTGTGAATGCTGTGCGGAAAGAGGTGGTTGACGTAAACGGGCCTTCCGCTAACGGGCACCCGAAAGAGCAGAATGTTGGAATCTGAGCTGGCGGGATTGAGAACGCGGTCGAAGACCGGCGCGATCAGCAGCGCAACAGCGCCCTCTGCAACGGCCACAACTGCAAGCAGCGCCACTCCGACGACCATGCCGATCCAGTAGGGCCGCACGTAACCAAGAAGCCGTTTCAATTGTGGTGAAAAAAACGAGGCCACGCTCGGAGATCCCCCGGACTGAGCACTTGGTACGCTATTCGCCCGTGATGCAGTGTGTCAAGTTTGCGCGAGCAGCGTTTCGTTCACGCCTTACTTCTCAATGTCGCGGTGGGTGACCTTTGTGGAGAACCCGCGCTTCTTCAGCGACTTTTGCAGCCCTTCGGCCAGCATGACGGAACGGTGTTTGCCACCAGTGCACCCGAACGAAATCGTCAGGTAACTCTTCCCTTCGTGAATGTAATGAGGAATCAAGTAAGTAAGCAGCCCTTCGATACGGCGCAAGAATTGGCCCGTCTGCGGATAAGAAAGAATAAACCGCCGCACCTTGGCGTCTTTCCCCGTAAAGCGGCGCAAGCGCGGCACAAAATGTGGATTGGGCAAGAAGCGCACGTCAAACACGAGATCGCTGTCGCTCGGTAGTCCGTACTTATAACCAAAGCTGACCAGCGAGACGAGCAGCGGCCGCTTGTCCGCGCTCTTGAACCGCTCCGTGATGAAATGGCGCAGCTCATGAACGTTAAACTGCGTCGTATCAATAGTAACGTCCGCAAGCTTGCGAATCGGCTCCATCATATCGCGTTCGTGATGCAGGCTTTCCCTCACCGAAAGCTCTTTGCCCAGTGGATGTGGCCGCCGCGTTTCGCTGTAGCGCCGCAGCAGCGCATCATCGCCCGCTTCGATATAAACCAGAGTAATCGGATGATCCTTGCGCAGGTGCTTCAGCAACGCCGGCAGCTTTTCGAGCTGTGAGCCTTCGCGCGCATCCACCAAAAGCGCGGCGCGCGCAAAATCCGCTTCGCCCGCGGCGTGCAGCTCCGCAAAAATCGGGATCAGCTCAACGGGAAGGTTGTCCACGCAGTAGAAGCCCATGTCTTCAAACGCGTGAAGCACTGTACTTTTTCCAGAACCGGAAATGCCGGTCAGAATAACCAGTTGGCGTGTTTCGCGTGTGGACCGCGGCTTCACGGAAGGATGCTGCTCAACTCTTCACCCGCCGCTGATGCGTGCTGGGGATACGCATGTCTTCACGATATTTTGCCACCGTGCGCCGCGTGACGCGAATACCGCCGTCTTCAAGTTTTTTCGCAATCTGATCGTCGGTCAACGGCTTGGTCGAATCTTCTTCATCAATCATTTTCTTTACAAGGCGCTTCAGCGTGAGCAGGGACATGCCTCCGCCCTCCGGCCCATTCACGGCTTCGCTGAAGAACGACCGCAACTCCAGCACGCCCTGCGACGTATGCGCATATTTGCTCGCAACAGCCCGGCTCACCGTGGAAGGATGCACACCCACTTCCTCGGCCACTTCCTTAATCATCATCGGCTTCAGAGCGTCTGGACCATGGTCTAGAAATTCGCCTTGGCGCGCAATAATGCTCTGGCAGACGCGCAGAATCGTGTGCTTCCGCTGCTCAATATTTTTCAAAAGCTGAATTGCCGCGGTGAACCGCTCTTTCACATAGTTTCGAACGTCGCGGTCTGCGGCATCGCGCGCCAGCAACCGCCGGTACGTTGGACTCAAGCGCAACTGCGGCATGTCATCCTCATTCAGGAAGACCTGCCACAAACCATCCACCTTACGAAAATAAACATCGGGTTCAACAAGTCGCGGCTCCGTCTTGTTGTAACGCAACCCGGGACGCGGATCGAGCTTCTTGATTACATCCAGCGCGCGCTTCACCACTTCAATCGGACGGTTCAGCGCACGCGCCACTTCCTTCAGCTGATTCGCTTGCACCTGCTTCAAATGCTCGGAAACAATCTGCTGCGCGAGTGTGTTCTGCGGGTCGAACGCCTTCAGTTGCAGAAGCAAGCATTCGCGCAAATCACGCGCGCCTACGCCGATGGGGTCAAAATCCTGCACAACTGCGAGCGCATCCTCCAGGTCATCCTGGGAAAACTGGCCGCTCTGAACAAGTTCTTCCACCGAAGCCGTCAGATAACCGTTCTCATCCAGATTACCGATGATGCTCTCCACGAGCTCGCGAACGTTATCCGAGCAAATCGTCACGCTCAGTTGCCACGTCAAATGTTCGGTAAGTCCCGCAGGCGAGGAGAGAAACTTTTCGAAAGATGGCCGCTCGCTAACTTCGCGTTCCTGTGATTGTCCACCGTCGCCGCCGGTATCGAGGTACTGATTAAAGAATGTCCCAACGTCGAACTCGTCGAACGGATTCGATTCCGGCTTCTCCGGAACCTTCTCCGTCTCATTCCGGATGAAGTTTTCGTCGCTGTAATTATCCGTTGCGGTGGGCTCTTCGCTCTGCTCTTCCAGAACCGGATTTTCAATCATCTCCTGATTGATCATCTCGCGCAGTTCCAACCGGTTCAGCGCGAGCACGCTGACCATCTGCACCAGACCAGGCGTCAGAATCTGCTTCTGCGTCACCTTCAGATTAAGTTTTAGTCCCTGCCAAGCCATGGTCGGTTTGCGATTCTTTCTATCGGCACCTTAATTCAGGCGGAAGTGGTCACCCAGATAGACGCGGCGGACTTCCGCGTCGTTGCTCAAATCCTCGGGCCGGCCCTTCCGAAAGATTTTTCCACCTCTCAGGATGTACGCGCGGTCCGTTACGGTCAAGGTCTCTCGAACGTTGTGGTCCGTGATGAGAACTCCTATGCCGGACTTTGCAAGGTCACGAATGATCTCCTGCAGGTCTTTTACGGTCAGGGGGTCAATGCCAGAAAACGGCTCGTCCAGCAAAACGAACGACGGCTGGAGCGTCAGCGAGCGCGCAATCTCCAACCGGCGGCGCTCTCCGCCGGAAAGCATGTAGGCTTTGCTGGTTCGAACGGTTTCCAGACCCATTTGCATAAGCAACTCTTCCAAACGGTCGCGCTGCTGCTCTGGAGTGAGAGGGAGAGTTTCCAGGACGGCCAGAAGATTTTCTTCGCTGGTCAGTTGACGAAAGACCGATGGTTCCTGTGGTAGATAACTGATCCCGCTCCGCGCCCTCAGATACATGGGCAAGTCGGTGATTTCGTCGCCGTTCAGGAGAACTCGGCCGGAATCCGGCCGGGCAAGACCCACGAGAATATAAAAAGTAGTGGTCTTTCCAGCTCCGTTGGGTCCCAAGAGCCCAACGACTTCGCCCTGCCCAATCTCCAACTCAACGTTGTCAACGACCTTGCGACCGCGGTACGACTTGCTCAGTTCGACGGCTTGGAGCTTCAGCATACCTCGCCAGAAAGGACCGCCCAAGCAGTCCCGTTATTTCTCGACCCTGTGCTTCGTCAACGTGCGCGAACCATTTTCGGAGTCGACGATGATCGTAGCATCCGCTAAAAAGAAGGTCAATTGACGCCCCGTCGTCGTTCCTTCAGACGCATCAAAAATGGTCGGTGTTCCGCCGCTCATTACGAATTTTCCGTCGCTCGCGGTGTACTCGCCGCGATCCGCAATGGCGCGCCGCGGCCCTTGCTCGACCGTTACGCCGCCCGTAGCAACGGCCCGGCTGATTTGCTGCGCGCCTGCTGCACCATTGTTTGTCGAAATTGCGCGCGCAAAGAATATGTCCATCGCCGCGCTGCGAATTTTCTGGTCCGCGGACTGCACTGTGACGTCCTTTTCCAAATGCGCGCGGTTTTCTTTGTCCCAATAGCTCAAGCTGGTCGCGAACACATACCAAAGCTGCGCCTTTTTCGTGATTTGATTCGCGGGCGGGCTCGCAGTCGTCGCCGAAGGCGCCTCTAAGAACACGGCTCGGACGTTGCCCGTCGCACTGAGCACGCGCGCACCGCGCAAAAGCTCGATCGCATCGGCGTCCATCGTGGATTCACCCTGCCAAAGCCGCGCGCGCCCCTGGTAAAGAGCGCGTCCCGTCTTCGAATTTCCCTGCAGCGTATCGCTCGCGACGTTCGTTGGCGCGGCGCCGATCTGCACTGCCCCCGGCTTGTTTGCGTAATCCGTCGAACGGACGCTTCCTTCCGCGTAAATTTCGCCGGTGCTTTGCATAAACGTGATCTTCTCGGCGTGTGTTTCCGTCGTCGCGTCACGAACCTGCGCGTGCCCCGTCAGCACGGCAGATTGCGCCTCCTTTACGAACATCGCGTCATCTGCCTGAGCGGATTTTTCCGAGTCTTTCAGTCGGACGTCGCCGTGCAATTCCATTTGTGACCAGCCGCCGATCGCCTCAAGCCGCGCAACGCCGCTCTTTCCTGTCGCTGTCTGCGTGCCTTTTCCAGGAGCGCTGCGCTCCACGCGCACATTGCCGGAAGCCTGCAGCAACTTTGCTTTCCCTGCATCGCCAAAATCCAGATGAAAACGATCCGCCTGCAACTTCGTTTGCTCCCCGGCCCCCGCTGTTTTCGCGGAACCATTCGTCCAAATCATTGTGCCCGGTGCAAGCGTTTCCGCCATCTGCGGCCGCGACTTTTCTTGCAGCGTCCCCCCTGCAAAACTCATTTGCACGGCATCAGACTGAAGCTCGCGCGAATCTCCGGTCGTTTTGCTCGTCGTATGAACCCGCGCCGCGCCCTTCAATAGAATCTCTTTCGCACGCCCCGTCGTTGGCCAAAATTCCGCCGTGGCCTTATTCGAAGCCATTTCTTCTTTCTCCTCCGTGCCATCCGCGGAACCAGTCACGCTTCCCTGCGCCTCAATCCGCGCCACTTTGCCTTCCTGAGTAAGCGTCGCCGTCATCGAGTCGGAGTTCATCACCCGCACGCCCTTCTTATCCTGCGAATGAAGTTCCGGGCGCGCGCCAATAGTGCCAGCACTTGCGATTAGCTTTTGCGCGCGAAATCTTTCGTCCAGTTCCACCAAAAATGCTCCAGCCTTCAGTTGGCTCTCCGCCGCAGTTGCTTGCGCCGGACCGGAAAGGCGCATCATGCGCGAGTCACGGTTAAATTCCAGGTGAGTTCCGCGAATTTCGACCAGCCCCGCATGCGTCGCATTTCCATTCTTTGATGGTGCCGGCGACAAATCGAATCGCACGTCGTGCTGGAGTTGAAGCTCGCCTTCGTTCGAATGGTATTCGACGCCCGTCGCTTCCCCTGTTCCATTTGGCAAGCGAAACGTGATGGGCTCCGAAGTTTTTGCTACGCCCGTGTTCCGTTCGAACGTCACGCCCCTAGTTTCCACGTGAACAATGCGCGCCGCTGTCATTTCCGGATGAACTTTCAGAAATTTCGCGTCCGCCGCGCTCATCAAATCCATTTGCACCAAGCCGCTGCAGTCAATATTTTGCGAACTTTTGGCATACCGACACGACTGTGTGTGCAGAACGTCGTGTCGATCCTGGTCTTTTCCTAAAACCGTAATCTTCACGTCTTCGAGCAAACTCGCCGCTTCCCCTTTGAAATCGGTGGAGTGCGACGCCTCTACCGTATAAATCGTCCGGTTGCCTTCGACCTTCGAAAAGGAAATTCCGCTGAGTTGGCGATCCACATAGGCAGGAGCGGGCGGAGGCGCGTTTTTCTTGGCTCGATGACGTTGCCAGCCCCGCCCCAGATAAACGGCAGCCGTTAAGCCAGCCAGGCAAAGCGCCACGGCTGCGGACCATCGCGCGTACTTTGCCGCCTCACTTCTTCGCATGGATTCAGTTAAACAAAATTTGCGGGGGCTGTATAGCCGAGCGGCGCAGGCAGGAGAAAGCTATCCGGCGGTTTCGGCGCTTGCGGCAGGTGCTTCGGGCAGAATTCCGACGTTGGCGGCGGCGACGCTGTCACGGTTCGTATTCTTCACCAGGTACATCGCTTCATCCGCCAGATGCAGCAAACCCTCTTTCGTACGCGAATCCGCGGGATACGCAGCCACGCCCATGCTCGCGGTCACATGAATGTCCAAACCGTCCGAAGCAAGCCACTTGTTTTCGCGGATCAGCGTGTGCAGTCGCCGCGCCACATTCAGCGCGTTATCCTTCGAGGTCTGTGGCAGCAGCAGCACAAATTCATCGCCGCCATACCGGAACGCGAAATCAATCAGCCGGCAATGCTGCTTCAGCGCGTTGCCGATATCAGCCAGCAGGCGTGACCCCACTAGGTGCCCTTGCGTGTCGTTTACTTGCTTGAAATGATCCAGGTCAATAAAAATAAGCGAAAATTCGTAGTTATAACGCTGCGACCGGTAAATCTCCGTCTCGAGAATAAAACCCATGTGACGGGCGTTGTAGAGCGAAGTGCAATCGTCCGTGATGGTCAGCTCATGAATTCGCTTCACGTGACGTGCGTTTTCCAGCGCGATGGCGGCAAAATCAGAGAGCGCCTCAAGCAATTTCAAATCACGCGGATCGAATCCATCCGGGCCGATGCAATTAATCAATTCTATGACACCGAGGCAAGTGTCCCGAAACTTCACCGGAACAGCCACGATGGACTGCGTTTCCGTCTTGGTCTTTTCATCAACCTTGGAAAAAAAGCGCGTGTCCTTCGAGGTGTCCGGCACCACAACGGTTTCGCCGTGCTGCGCAACCCACCCGGCAATTCCCTGCCCCACTTTTACGCGGACATCCTTCAGCGCTTGCGAAGCTTTTCCTACGGCAAGTTCGAAATAGAGTTCCTGTCTTGCTTCATCAAGCAGCAGCAATGACCAGTTGTCCGGGCGCAGGAATTCGTCAATCTTCTCCATAATCGTGCGCAGCACTTGATCGAGCTGCAGAGACGACGTGAGCGCCTTGCCGAGCTCCTGGAACACGGCCACTTCGCCCGCTTGGCGACGGTCCTCCGGCAAGCCGGGATTACGGCGACGCTCAACTTCGGGAAACTGTTTTGTTTCCTCCACGCGGCTTGTCCTTGCTTCCAAGTGTTTTCGAAGTGCGCCCGCCCTTGGGCACACTTCCCCTTTTGCAGATTCGGCGTGTTGCACGAATCTCCGCCAGTATAGGCTCCGCTGGAAAACCGGCGCAACTCGCTCGTAGGACAGGCGTTCCCATCTTGCCATCCTGCCGGCGACTACTCTCGACCTCTTGTCTTCGATCAGCACCGGCCCGAACGCCCTGTCCATGTTGCTTCAATGGACGTTTGCTTTGTGTGCCTCCTTAAAGCGCTTTCGATAATCAGGGGCCGCTTTGTCTGCGTCGCTTTCGCTGGCACTGTTGGCAGACAAGTGCCCGAGTTCATGCGCCAACCAGTACGCGAAGCTGCAATAAGTTCTTCGATCAGTTCGGAAAATGGCTGCTTAGGGGATCCTTAAGACACAATCCACTAATCGAATCCTCCTTCGTTTGACAGCTACTCTCTATTCGGTGTCCTGTTTTCAAAAAGCCGTTTAGTGAATTCCCTGATTTGTTATCGTCTTCGCGGGAGGAGAACGATGCCGGAAAATCCATCTGTGCCACGTTTCGGGCACCGTGATTACTCGAAGGGTCGTTCACTGATCCTAAGAATGGCGTGCCTAGCCGGAATACTAGTGGGTTCCTGCCTGTTCCTTTTGCTGGCGCTCTCGCTTTGGAATCTGGCAGCGACGAAGTGGGAGCATGCGCACAATCCAGTGCCGGGTAATTTCTATTCCGTGGACGGGCGCCAAATGCACATATATTGCACGGGCGCAGGTTCACCTGCAGTCGTGATGGAGGCTGGGGCCAGCTCCACTTGGTTGGCCTGGCGGAGAGTGCAGCCGGAGCTTTCGCAATTGACTCGCGTTTGTTCCTATGATCGCGCGGGACATGGCTGGAGCGAGCCTCGCTCGGGTCCGCGAGATGCAGAAACGGCTGTTCAGGAATTGCATGCGTTGCTGGACCGGGCTGGCGTGCAACGACCGCTGGTATTGACCGGACATTCTGCTGGTGGTCTCTATATCCGCGAGTACGCCCGCGAGTTTCCGGCTGAAGTCGCGGGTGTAGTTCTGATCGATTCGAGCTCGCCTCAGCAGATTGATGAGCTACCCGGCTGGCGACAATCCTATGAGGCGGACAAGCACGATTTTGCCCGCCAGCTTCGGTGGGAAAAGCTGCGAGTCTGGTCTGGATGGGAGCGCCTTATGGGACGCTGTCGAGTCCTTGCGGCCGACGAGGCAGAGGTTCAGGGCTTCGTTGGACAGTACGATGCCATGATGTGTCGCCCCGCCTATGTGGGCGGTGAGGACAACGAATTCATGTATTTCGAGACGACCTGCAAGCAGGCGGCAAGACTTACAAGTTTCGGCAACGTACCCCTGCTGGTCATCTCCCAGGATCCTCATCGGCGAAGGGAAGGGATGACGGCGAATGCTATAGTTGAACAGCCGGTGTGGGCACGAGAGCAGGAGGCATTGAAGTCTCTTTCTCCGTTGAGTTGGCGCGTAATCGCGCGCGGCTCCGGGCACAATGTCCACCATGAAAGGCTTGACATTGTGCTTGCAGAAACGGCCCAACTCATTGCGTATTTGCGAGGCGGACAGGCACCACCTTTCGACGCTACCGCGATTAAGTAATACTCAAATCTCCCTTCGTTTGACAGCTGCTCTCTCCGGAACCTATAGTGCCTCACGCGGTTTTTTCTGACTGCTCAGCCGTCAAAACGCGCCCGAAAGCAGCCGTCAGCCATTTAGCTGCGGTTTCCGGCATCGTCGAGGAACGGTTTCACTGCATGGCCAAAGGAACGTTTGGGGAACGCCTGAAACGCGAGCGCGAACTGCGCGAGGTCAAGCTGGAAGAAATCTCAAACGCCACGCGCATTAGCCATCGCTTTCTGGAAGCACTTGAAAATGAGGATTGGTCCAGGCTTCCCGGCGGAGTGTTCGGCCGTGGATTCGTCCGAAGCATCGCGCGGTATCTCGGGCTAAACGAAGAAAGCCTCCTTGCTGAATACGATTTGGCCCGCGGTGAAGGGGCAGTTTCCCCTCAGAACAAACCGGAAGAACGCATTCCCTCTCCTCCAAAATGGATTCCCGCCGTTGTTTTGCTCGTCGTGCTGCTGGTACTTGCAGGACTCGTAGCAGGAGGCATTTACGGCTGGCGCAAATACAAAGCGCATAGGCTTTCGAAACAATCCACGGCTTCTCCCGCGTCGGCATCACCTGCCGCGCCGGTAAGACCAACCGAAACGCCGGCAGTTCCGAACGCAACATCAAAACCGGCCGCAGCAATTCTACTGGAGCTTTCCATCTCCACTTCTACCGCCACGCGCGTTCGCGTCGTCGCGGACAATAGAGTTGTTCTCGATAGGGAGCTCCCCGCGGGTGAAAACCGCCGCTTCACCGCCACCGACCATTTCGAAGTGACCGCCTCGGACTCTTCCGCCGTGTTGCTGGAATTGAACGGGGACATGATGGCGCCCCTCGGCGCGCCCGGCTCCTCCGGTAGAATAGTCCTCAGCGCGAAGGATCTGAGGCAGGTATCCGGTGGAGTCTCTCAGCCCTGAAGTCATTGATGACCTAAAGCACAGCCGCGCGACACGCGAGCGCAAGCTGGCCGTGTGTTCAGGCGGTGCGCACCTCAGCGCTGCGGATCGCGCCGAAGTTCTCGCCGTGCTGGCACACGATCCGGACGAAATGGTCGCCACTCGCGCGCAGGAAGCGCTCCTCTCGATTTCGCCAGAAGCGTTTGTCGAAGCCGTAAAACGGCCGGAAGCCATCCCCGCCGTCTTCACTTATGCCGCGAAAAATCTTGCCGATAAGCCCGGCATCGGCGAAGCGCTTGTTCAAAATAAGAATTGTCCTGCGTCTCTGCTTGTCCCCGTGGTCCAGCACCTCTCGGCACTCGGCATCCAGGCATTGCTCGAAGATCTCAGCAGAGTCAGCGATTCCCTAGCTCTCGCAACCGCTCTGGAACATTCCAGCTCCGTCACAGCAGATCAAAAAATTCTCCTGCACGAACTCCACGGCAACGCGATTGACGTAGCGACTCTCGCCGACGCCGCTGCCGAGGCTGAACCGGACGTGCAGCGCCGGCAAACCCTTCTCCAGCAAATCGCGAAAATGACCGTCGCACAGCGCGTGCAGTTTGCCGTCAAGGGCGGTTCAGAAGCGCGTCGAACGCTCATTCGCGATACCAACAAAGTCGTGCAACGCGCCGTGCTGCAATCGCCGCGCCTCACGGATCAGGAAGTGGAAGCATTTGCCGCCATGCCCAACCTGACAGACGAAATTCTGCGCCTCATCGCTTCAAATCGCGTCTTTCGCAAGAATTACACCGTGGTTCGAAATCTGATCAACAATCCCAAATTGCCCCTCGACGTTTCCCTCCACCTTCTGCCTATGATCAATGCCGTGGACTTGAAGAAACTCACCATGAACAAGAACGTCCCCGAAACTTTGCGCACCACCGCTGTAAAGCTTCAGAAGCAGCGCGCCGAGACCAAAAAGTAGCCTCCTTTTTCCAACGTAGTTCAATTCTCCTTCGTTCAAAGTATTGTTTACCGGCTCGCGCACCTCTATCATCGCTTATGGCTCTTAGACCGAATTCACTTCGCACGCTCGCGTTTTGCGCCCTCGCCGCCGTCCTTCTACCGGCTCAAGAAACTCGCTCATCAGCCATGTCCGCACTTCCCTTGCCGGGCGACCCTTGGAGTCCCGAACAAACCGTCCTCGCCGCTGACTTTGCCAAAGAGATTCAGCGGAAGCACGATCCTTCTTTGCAGATTATTTATGTTGGTGTGCACACGCTCTATGCGGGCGCTCACATTCCCGGCGCGGTTTTTCGCGGTCCGGGCTCCACGGAACAAGGCATCGCTGATCTAAAGAAATACGCCGAGTCTCTTCCGAAAAATTCCAACGTCGTCCTGTATTGCGGCTGCTGTCCGCTCGACCGCTGCCCCAATCTCCGCCCGGCCTTCACTGCCTTGCGCGACCACAGCTTCGCGCGTCTACGCGTTCTGATTCTCCCCACCAGCTTCGCCGCGGACTGGATCGAAAAAGGCTACCCAATTGAAAAGGGCCAGTAATCCAAAGCAGTTCTTGTGAAATCGGTTTCGAATGGTTTAGCATTTCCACGCAAAGGAGAACTAATGCAGCGCCGTCTTTCTCTCGTTTTTTTCGCAGCAATTCTGTTTGTCGCGCCTGTTTTTCTAAGCGCCTTCCCTTCGCCACCGCCTAACCCAGCCGACGGCAAAGACGTTGTCCTCAAGGCCAGCGACATCACGCCAAAAATTTTCCCGGAAACAGTATTTTTCCGGGGCCAGTCCGCTCCCGTGCAGATGCGCAACACAGGCGGCGTTCATTTCGCCGACGACCTCTACGTTCTCGCCGGGATGGTGGACAATTCTGGCTACTCCTCCGGCATCCGCCAAAAATATCAAGCGTATTTGCTGACAGAAGTTCCACTGCAAATCGGCGGCCAGTCGGTAAAACCCGGCGCCTACGGTTTCGGTTTCCTCGAAGGCGGCAAATTCGTCCTGCTCGACCTCGGCGCGAACGACCTCTTTCAAATTTCTTCGCAGCGTGATGCGGACATCAAGCGCCCAACTCCGTTTCAAATCACGGCGGCAGCCGAAGCTGGCAAATTCCGCCTCTACTTGGGCCGCGAATTCGTCGAATTTAGTCGCACCAAATAGCTGGTTTCACACTTACTTTTTCTAAAAGGGACCCCCTTCCTATGCGTCGCGCGATTTACGCAACAGCCGTCTTTGCAGCCGCACTCGTATCTCTCCCGCTCTTTGCACAAACCCAGCCGGAATCTCATTTCGACGGCAAATCCTGGTGGGAGCACGTAAAAGTTCTCGCCGACGACAGCATGGAGGGCCGCGAAACCGGCAGCGCGGGTCTGCGCCGCGCGCAAGCCTATGTTGTGGACCAACTCACGAAGAACGGCCTCGAGCCCGCCGGTGCCAACGGCTTCTACCAGCCCGTCAAATTAAACCGGCGTCAGGTCATCGAAAAAGATTCCTTCGCCGCGCTTACCCATGACGGCAAATCAGAAACACTCACTCCCGGCGACGAAGTTCTCTTCTCCACCAGAAGTGACTCCAGCGAAAAAGAAATCTCCGCTCCCCTCGTCTTCGTTGGCTACGGCCTGCGCGTCCCAGAAAAACAGTTCGACGACCTGAGCGGTCAAAATCTCTCCGGCAAAATCATCGTGTACATCGCTGGCTCCCCGGCGGACATACCCGCCGCGCTTGCGTCTCACTACAGCACGTTCGAAGAGCGCTGGAAGTCGCTCCTCGCCGCGGGAGTCATCGGCGTCATCGCAATTCCCAACCCCGCTTCCATGGACATCCCCTGGTCCCGCATCGCTCTCAACCGCTCGCACCCTTCCATGGATCTCCCAGACGCCGAGTTCAACGACGCCGAGGGTCTGAAGCTCTCCCTTTTGTTTAATCCCGCGCAGGCCGAAAAACTCTTCGCCGGCAGTGGCCACACCTTCGCCGAACTCGCCGCGCTCGCAAAAGACCGCAAGCCTCTTCCGCGCTTTCCTCTGAACGTCGGCGTCAAAGCTCACGTCGCCGTAGAAACCACTGAAGTCGAATCGGCGAATCTAGTCGCAAAACTCCCGGGCAGCGACCCCGTTTTGAAAAATGAATACGTCGTCCTCTCCGCGCACCTCGATCACCTCGGCATCGGTGAGCCAGTCAACGGCGACCGCATTTATAACGGCGCCATGGACGACGGTTCCGGCAGCGCCGCGTTGCTAGACGTAGCCGCAAACCTTAAGGCGCATCCCGACAAATTGAAACGCTCAATTGTCTTCCTGTTTGTCACTGCCGAAGAAAAAGGTCTGCTCGGCTCGCGCTATTTCGCCATGCATCCCACTCTGCCCGCAAAATCCATCGTCGCGGACATCAACATAGACATGTTTCTCCCCATTGTTCCTCTCAAATTTCTCGAAGTGAAAGGCCTCGAAGAATCCGACTTGGGCGACCGAGCCGCGGCCGTAGCTGCATCCTTCGGTGTAAAAGCTATTCCCGATCAGGAACCCCTGCGCAATCGCTTCATTCGCAGCGACCAATACAGCTTCATCGTCCGCGGCATTCCTGCCGTAAAAATGGACGTAGGCTTTCTTCTCGGTTCTCCCGAACAGAAAATCTTCAAAGATTGGCTCACCAACCGTTATCACGCGCCATCCGACGATCTAAATCAGCCTGTCGATCTTTCCGCCGCCGCGCTCTACGAAGAAATCATCCGCCGTTTGCTGGTAGACTCTGCGAACAATCCGGCCCGTCCGGAGTGGAAACACGACTCTTTCTTCCGTCGCTACGCAAACAACTGATTTCCCCCATTCACTGCCATGAACACTGTCGAATCCATCCGCAAACTCTGCCTCGGCTTCCCTCACGCAATCGAGCAAGTTCAATGGGGCTACGATCTCGTCTTCAAAATCGGCGGAAAAATGTTCGCCATCACGCCGCTCGAACCGGCACCCGTCTTCCTGACCTTTAAGGCAACGGATGAATCCTTCGCCGAACTCACCGAACGCCCAGGCATCATCCCCGCACCGTACCTCGCTCGCGCCAAATGGGTCGCTCTTGAAAAGAGTGACGCCCTCTCCCCGCAGGAGCTCGCCGAATTCCTGCGTGCCTCCTACGATCTCGTCCTCGCCAAGTTGCCCAGGAAAACGCAGCAATCTCTCGCTTCTGCAAAAAAGAAGCGTGCCAAAACCAGCGGCCGAGCCAAACCTAGGGGCCGAAAATAAAAAAGCCGGCTCGATGTTTCGAACCGGCTTTCAAAATCCTTAATCTTAAAATTGTCTTACGCGGTCACTTTTGCAGCCGACACAGTCTTCCGCAGCGGCTTCTGCCCAGGCATCGGGAAAGTCATGTGCCAGAAATTCGTTTCCGTCGTCAGAAACTCCACTCCGATGTACGTCTTCCCATCACGCTTTCTCTGCACCGAAACCACGCGGCAATCCACCTTGCGGTTGCTGTTTTCATTCACAAGGTGCAGCACTTGTCCGACCAGCACGACCTCGGTCATTTCCATCATCGCGCCATGTTGGTTGATTGATTGCGAAAGCGTATGAGTGCAGAACTTCGCGCCTTCGTCTGTTTCTCCGTGAACCGACAGAGGGACAGACAAATTCACGCGTAATGTGCGCCGGCGCTCTTTGCAACGAAAGTGAAGTAGAGACATGGGACCGTCAACACTCCGAACTAGATTCTTCACTGCCGGGAGAGACCACTTCAGCGGGGCCACGCTGCGTTTGGTGAGTTGCTGGCCGATGCCAGCCGGACGTTCACCCAAGACTGCCCTGCAGAAGCGCCTTGCTCCTGCACAGTTACGATTCTCGCTGCTGCCCATGGGCTGGGCAATAGCATGACCGTACCAGGGAAACCCCAACTACGCGAGGAAGTAACCTAGTACTTTGGGACAGGTTCGTCAATCGGGAATTTTCTCCATCCACACTAAAGGCCACCTTAGAGCCCAAATACAGCCTTTTTGCGCCCTCTCTTACAGCCAGATCTTGATAGACCCGCTCCGCCAAAATCGCATCCAACTCCCTGGAGCGAACCAAGCGGCAACCCCGCCCAATCTCCAGCCTCCTTGCTTTCTCTGTATTCCATTCCGCCTCAGGAGTCTTGTATGAAGCGCGTTGTGTTCTTCGTACTCATTGCCGTGGGTCTCGCTCCCCGCGACATTCTCTCAAAGACCTGAAACTGACCACGTTCAAGTCGGCGCATACGCCGACTACTTTCGGTTGTCCCAGACCAACACAGATTTCGCTGGTCTTGGCGGACGCCTGACCTTCCCGGCATATAGGCAGTTTAACCCGAAGGCGAAATGAGCTACGACCTCAACAAGGTTTTCACCGAAGGATTCACAGACAATTCCACGGTTCCACCGACGGTCAGCGTCGCGCGCTCCAATATCCGCGCTCTCCACGGCCTGTTCGGTCCAAAGCTCGAACTCGGCCATAGAAGCTTTCATCCCTTCGTCACGGTGAAAGGCGGCTTTGTGGATTTCCTCTTTGACAATCGCCCCGCAACCGTCAGCACGTTTACCAGCACCGTGGATAATCTGCGCTCGCGTGACGCCAGCGCGGTCCTCTATCCAGGCGGCGGACTCGAAGGCCATCTCGGTCCGATCGGCCTGCGCTTGGACGCGGGCGACGAAATCTATTTCGCGGGCGGCACGCACCATAATTTGCGTATCGCGTTCGGCCCATATATCCGGTTCTGAACCTTGTCTAATGCAGAAATTCTTGCGGCTAGGGCGCGTCGCTTTATCGTTACAGAGGCTACGTGCCCTGTCCGTTCGTACAGGTTTCTTTTACTTCTTCCTGTACTTCGCAACGCAACTTTTAGCCCCATTTCGGGTTCAAATAAGTGTGTCGGAAAGGGCTGTAATACGTGCGTGCCACTGTCCAAATCTGTGCGTGTCTCTTGTTCTTCGCGCTGGCCGCGTGGGCCCCAGCTGCGCTCGCGGACGTAGCCATCCTGCTCGAAGAACCTTACAGTTTGGATGGCTCCTTTGCAGGCACGGGCCATTCCGCCGTCTATCTCTCAAACGTTTGCGCTGCTTCTCCCACTTCGCTCCGCCGCTGCAATCCTGGTGAACTCGGCGTTGTTCTTTCGCGCTACCACCATATCGCCGGATATGACTGGGTCGCTGTCCCCGTCCTCGCCTATCTTTACGCGGTCGAAAAGCCGGAAGAAATCCCTCTATTTGCGGACTACAAGCTCGTCTGGTTTTTGCGCAATCAGTATCGCCGCCGGCATTTTGCAACCCTGGTTCCCGATCCGCCTTCCTCCGATCCCGATTCCGGAGACTGGTATCAGCTCGCCGGCTCCGCCTACGACCGCACGCTCTACGGTTTTCAGTTGCCCACGTCGCCCGATGCCGATGACCGCTTCATCGCGAAATTCAATTCCGGCAAAAATCGTCAAGCCTACAAACTCGTCATCGATAACTGCGCCGACTTCGTTCACGACGTCGTCACCTTCTACTATCCTGACTCCATCTGGCGCAGTAAGCTCGGCGATCTGGGCATAATGACCCCCAAGCAAGCGGCGAAATCGCTCACGCAATTCAGCAAACGAATCAGCAAACAGGATCCGCAGATTCAAATGACTCGCTTCTTCGTCCCGCAGGTTCCAGGAGCCATCAAACGCAGCAAACCCGTTCATGGACTCGTGGACGGCGTCTTCCACGCGAAAAAATATTTTGTGCCGCTGGCCGTTTTCCAGCCGTTCGTCGCTGCTGGAGTTGCAACAACCTACTATTTCGGCGGACGTTTCGACCCCGCGCACGGCGCCGCTCTCTGGACTCCTGAAGGCTTTCTCGAACAACCTTTGAGCAAGGACGAGCAGCGCGCGTGGCAGCGTGAATTGCAGGCGCTCGTGAAGTCT
>Ga0210406_10000599_pt1 | contig 48764 bp, 45 predicted proteins | sample IncBWC30MmetaG_FD_155454 | JGI IMG/M metagenome (GOLD analysis project Ga0210406, IMG submission 155454) | Forest soil microbial communities from Barre Woods Harvard Forest LTER site, Petersham, Massachusetts, United States - Inc-BW-C-30-M | ecosystem: Environmental > Terrestrial > Soil >...
TTAACATGAAAGTTGGTTATCGTTTTTAGTGTAAAATCGGGTAAATTAGTTTATTTTGCCACCCGAAATCAACCAGCGTGGATCCAAAATTCAATATTCAAATACCGGGTGCTAGTACAGATAATAGTTCATTGTTTGTGCAGTTGAATTTTTCTGCCATTGCTTTTTTAACAATAGAAGCAGGGAATAAGATCACTTCATTGGTTAGCTATGATTTTCCTTCAGGGATAAATGAGCTTACACTGGTTTCTTTTCTCAAAGAAATATTTAATACAGATACTCTTTTACAAAAAGCGTTTAAGAAAATAGACGTTGTATTTGCCTTTTCTACTGCCTTATTGGTTCCCTATGAGTTTCATAATAATGCCGCTAACAAGGCTATGTTTGAATTAGTGTATGGCGATACACATGATAATGTTTTAAAAAGTGACCTGCGTTTTCAACATAATTTTTGCAATATTTACGAAGTGCCAAGATTGGTCAACTCTATTGTAACCACAAAATTTCCTACAGCAACTTTTACGCATCAATATTCTTTATTACCTGACGTTATTAAGAAAGCGGGTAATCATTTGTACGCGATTTTTGGCGAACATGATGTAACAGCAATGTTATTAAAAGAAGGAAAGATCCAGATCATCCAAAATTTTAAATTTACAGCACCGGAAGATGTAACGTATTATTTACTGGGCGTTTGCGAAAATTTTGGGTTAAATATAAACGAAACTATTTTGCACCTGAATGGTAGAATTACAAAAGACTCTGATCTTTTTAAAGAAATAGATGCTTATTTTTTACAAGTAGAATACGCTGCATTACCCCAGGCTTTTAATTATGCAGATGAATTAAAGCAGTACCCTGCACATCTTTTTAGTCATTTATTTGCAACAGCTTCATGCGTATAATAAGCGGGATACATGGTGGCAGAAGAATAAACCCTCCGGCAAATATGCCTTATACAAGGCCCACCACAGATATTGCCAAAGAAGGCCTTTTTAATGTTTTACAAAATAACCTCGAAATTGATACGTTAAAAACACTTGACCTTTTTGGTGGAACAGGTTGTATTAGTTACGAATTGGCCAGCAGAGGAGCAGAAGACCTGACGATCATCGAAAAGGATAATCAGATGTATGACTTTATTAAAAAGACAGCAGCTGAATTAGCATTTGAAAATTTCAAATTAATTAAATCAGATGTTTTCAAATACATCGAAAGCTGCAAAGAACAATTCGATTTCATTTTTGCCGGGCCTCCTTATGCATTAGGCACCATTGATGACCTGCCTAAACTTATTTTTGAAAAAGGTTTACTAAAACCCAAAGGCTGGTTTATACTGGAACATACGCCAAGAAACGATTACAAAAAATTCCCCCAATACAAGACCGAACGTAACTACGGTACCACAATCTTTTCTATCTTTATAAATAATGGTTAATGATTAATTGTTAATTATTAATGTAGAAGTGTAAACTGTACATTAACCATTTATCATTAACCATTTACCATTGATAAAGTGTTTAAAAAAGAAATAAGAAAAATATACAAAGACAGGCGCCTCCAGCTTTCTCATTCACAAAAAGAAAGGCTGGATGATCTGTTGTTAATACAATTCCAAAAATTACCATTGCCATACATTGAAGTGTTGTTAAGTTATTGGCCCATTGCCGCGATGAATGAGATCAATACACATACCATTACTGATTTTATTGAATTTAGAAATCCGGGATTACGGATCGCCTATCCGGTAACTGAGTTTGCCACTTGCACAATGACGGCAATACTAATTGATGATGATACTGAATTTATAGAAAATGAATATGGGATATTAGAGCCAATAGTGGCAGAAGAAATTGAGGCTGATCTGATCGATGTAGTGTTGGTTCCATTATTAGCTTTTGATACGAAAGGTAATAGAGTTGGCTATGGTAAAGGGTTTTATGATAAATTTTTAACTGCTTGCAAAAAAGATGTAGTGAAGATCGGATTAAGTTATTTTGATCCGGTAGAAATGATAACGGATGTGGATGCACACGATATTAAACTCGATCATTGCATTACTCCTGACAAAATATACGATTTCAATAATTGATAATTACTTTTACCGATGCTTAAAAGTTTTCGCTATTTACTGCTGCCTTTTTCTCTTGTTTATGGTGCTATTGTCTGGATAAGAAACTGGATGTTTGATAAAAATATACTGCACTCAAGCGAATTTAATTTTCCCATTATATGCGTTGGTAACCTCGCTGTTGGCGGCACGGGTAAAACACCAATGGTAGAATACCTGATCCGTTTATTAAAAAGTAATTATAAAACAGCAACACTTAGCAGAGGGTATAAAAGAAAAACTAAAGGTTTTGCGATTGCAGATGAACATACAACTGCGTTGGAAATTGGTGATGAGCCAATGCAGTTTCACCAAAAATTTCCTGAAGTTACTGTAGCTGTAGGAGAGGAGCGATTGGTAGCTATACCGCAGTTATTGCATGACAGAGAAAACACACAAGTCATTATTTTGGATGATGCATTTCAACACAGGCACGTTAAAGCAGGATTGAATATTGTGTTGACGGAATACGGGAATTTATACACAAGAGATTTTATGCTGCCTGCCGGAGATCTTAGGGATGTAAAAAGAAGTATTAAAAGAGCCGGGATTATTGTTATTACTAAATGCCCTGCCAACGTTACGATTGAAGAGAAAAATCAATTGATCAATGAAGTAAAAAGAGATGCATTGCAGCAGGTATTTTTTACTACAACGGTTTATGCAAAACCATATCATCTTTTTTCCAAAGAAGAAAAAGAGATCAATATGGATACGAGTGTGTTGTTGATCACAGGCATCGCTAACCCGCAACCGTTAAAAGAATTATTGACCAAATCTGTGCATACATATGATATGCTTCGCTATGCAGACCATCATATTTTCACGATTGATGACCTGGAAGATATTAAAGCGCATTTCGAAAGAATAACAATTGCTAATAAGATCATTTTAACTACAGAAAAAGATGCGGTGCGATTAGAGAAATTCAGAACAGAATTACAAAACTTCCCTATCTATGTAATTGCGGTGCAGCATTCATTTTTATTTAATGAACATGCACAATTTGATGCTGCCGTAATAGGTTTTGTTGCATCATTTAAAAAGTAATTGATTGTTATTTTATTGTTTAGGTAATTTGTCATCCAGCAAATTACCGCTACCATTCACAGGTTTAGGAACTGGTGCTTGCCCGTCAGGAGTTACTTCGGTGAATATTTTTGATACATGTAGCCATTTGCCATTTGCCCATTTAAAACCTTCGTAATCACCGTCGCCTACTAAGGTCCATTTCTTTTTCGGTTCGTTTGTTTCAGATATAAGATGTTCATAAATGATCATGTTCAGATCTTGATCATAGGTAAGTCTTGCGCCGGCATTCTTTTTAAATTCTAAAATAAAACGGCTCACAGGCGCTCTTCCAATTGAATCTTTTTCAAAACTAAAGATTGGATCACCAAATACAGGATTCCCGTATACAAACTGTAATATCTCTACAATTTTTTTTGTACTCCTGATATTGTCTTCATCATAACCAAGCAGCGTATAAATTTTTTGTCCCTTGATCTCTTTTTGAATTAATTTATAATATACCGCACCAACCCATCCTTTATTATCGCCAACGCTATCGCTGACGTTTTGCATAATATCAGATTTATCGATCAAAGGAAAAAGTTGCAGAGACCCATCTGCAGTCCTCATTTGTATTGCACCATGATGACGGACAATATTATCATTTACAACCATTTGCCAGGTATATATTCTAAAAGTGCTATCCGGTGCATACAATTTGGATATCGTTTGTATAGAATCAAAAGGGTAATAAAAAGAGTTTGGTGTTTTTAAGGCCCTTACAAATATCCTGGTAAAAATACTGTCAGCTTTAAAACGGTCAATATCATTAATTCCTTCTAATAATTTAACCGAATATACTTTTAGAGAATCTTCTTTCTTTAGTAAAAACTTAAGATTGCTCTTCGTAATTGGTTGAGTAAACCCTGCTAAACAAATAGCAGCAAATAGTGTTAGCAAAAGGAGTTTCTTCATACAATAAATTTAGCTAATACTTTTTATAGGTAGTTTAAAATTGATAATGCCCAACAAATTTTAACGAATGATTATAGCGCTTTGGCAAAGTCTAATAATGAATTATAGCTGGCGTCAATTCTTTTGTCTGTAAGACTAACCTCCGGCCTTGTAGTAGGGAGAAATATAGTATTAACACCAAGATTACGGCCGAATTCCATATCACTGATCGTATTGCCCACCATAATAGCTTTGGTAAGATCAATGTCTCGAAAATCTTTCACCGCCTGTAAACCCATACCCGGATTTGGTTTGCGGTTAGAGCTTGTTTCATCCAAGTCGGGACAAAAATAAACTTTATCTATTTTGCCACCAGCGGCTTCTACTTCATTCCGCATATTATCGTGAATGATATGGAGGTTTTCGAGTTTGGTCAAACCTTTGCCAACACCTTTTTGATTGGTAATGATGATGATATATTTGAATCGTGCAGCAAAAATTTTAATAGCATCTTTTACGCCATCATAAAAAACAAACTCCTCCCAGGTATGAACATAATCCTGGTATTTTTCATGATTGATCACGCCATCGCGATCTAAAAACAAGGTCCAGCTTTTGTCTATCTTTTTTAAATCCAACATCTCTTTATTAATTGTAAATGATAAATGGTTAATGGTAAATGTGATGAGGTGTATAATGTTGGTTGGCATTGATGGTATGCGGTGCGTTTATCATTAACCATTATAACCTGCCATTTCGGTTTGTGCTCTTTGATAATCTTCCGGAATGCCAATATCTATAAAATAAGTATCCTGAATATTGCCGAACATTTTTCGTTGCGTAAAATATTTTTCTAAATAATCTTTTTCGAAAGAAAATTTATCTGCAAACTGTTCCTGCAAAAAATGTTTCGCTTGTAAAGCATATACGCCACCATTGATAAGCCCTTGTTCGTAAAATTGTTTTTCTTTAAAAGATGCAATGGATTGGTTGGCGTTTAATTCAACTACGCCATATCTATCAAAATGGCGCATTGGTTTCAGACTTAATGTGCAATCCGCTCCGAATGATTCGTGTGATGCAGCAAGCTTTTGTACATCGATGGCAAACATTGTATCTCCATTCAATACTAAAACATTTTTTTCGGTAGCTTTTGTGCAGGCTAATTTAATTGCACCTCCAGTGCCTAGGGGTTCTGCTTCAACAGCAAATTGAGCAATAATCGTAGGGAATTCAGTATTGATATATTGTTCAATCACTTCATGTTTATATCCCAGCGAAAAAATAAATTTATCTACGCCTTGCTTTTGTAATTGGTTGATAACATAATAAAGAAAAGGTTTTCCTGCAACAGTAGCCATACACTTTGGCAATTCCGCTACAACAGATCTTAATCTTGTACCTAAACCTCCTGCCAGTATAATTGCTTCTTTTATCATTGTGTAAGCGTTGCGCAAATGTAAAGATATTAAGCAACTATCTTTTGAATGTGGTCTGTATAAATAAAAATCCCGGCTACCTATGTAACCGGGAATATTTTAAATCTGTCAACCTATTTCAGGACGATGTAGTTTATGTAGAATTTGACTAATTAACTTGCATCACTTCATACGCGTTAGTTCCATCTATTGTTATAGGTTGAAATAGTGTGGTGCCAAATTTAAGGTAGGTAACGTTGCCCAATTGTATTGTAGTACAACCATCCGGCAAATCATACACTATAGCACCCGGAGGGCCCGCTACAGTCATAAAATCATTACCATTATCCGCATAAAATGTTCCGGCATAATAATAAAATGTATTATCTCCCAGATTTATTACGGCATATCCTGTCGGAAGGTTATCAACATGTGCTCCAATAGGAGGGGCTACTGCTACATAGCCGTTATTACTTGGCCGGTAATACACACCTTCGTTATACCTGTATTGCTGATTATTAACACTAACAATTATTGCTGTAGCTGCCAAGCCGGTAACAAAAAATCCTATAGGGTTATATACCGGCCCATAATAGAATGGCACATACGGATGATATGCATATGGATAATAGCCATAATAATGACGGCCTCCATATACAAAAGGAGGACGGGTATATGCCACAGGGCGATAAGGTACATATGGCCGACGTACAATTACACCGCCGCCTGGCCTGTAACCTGGAGGTGGCCTGTATCCCGGGGGAGGAGGTCTATATCCCGGTGCTGGTGGCCTGTAACCTGAAGGTGGACGATAACCGCCGTGATTTGGATGGGGCGGCCTTTGCCCGACACCGTTATTGGGCGCTGGTGGCCTTTGTCCGCCTCCATTATTTGGACGAGACCCCGAAGGCCTTTGTCCGCTATTACCCGGCCGTTGCATATTACCACCTTGTTGAGGGCTGGGCCGTTGCATTCCACCGCCACCGGGTCTTCCTCCTCCACTACCGCCGGGCCTTGCGCCACCGTGGTTACCACCGCCTCTTTGTGCAAATGCAATATCATTGCCTGCGCATAATAATAGCAAAGAAGCGGAAACGAGTATGCCTGCTTTTTTGATATGTGACAGATTGTTTTTCATAATTCTTTAGTTGTTTATACAAATACTATGCTGTATTATATTTAAAGCTAATAAAATCCCTCAATTAATAATGAAATTCTCAGGAAATATTGATGAGCGGTATCGGTGGCTTTTGCTCATAATATAGGGTTGTTCGATCTAAAAGGAATCGTTAAAAAATATCGCTTTAAAATCTATCCGTTGAGAAAGAATACACCGGAAGTTGCTTACTTTTACATAAAATAGATTGTATGATAATTTTTGTAGCCGGCTTACCTTATGATTTGGATGATGCTGAATTAGAAGAGATATTTGAAAAATTTGGGACAGTGAATTCTGCTAAAGTTGCGATGGATAAAGAGACAGGCAAAAGCAAAGGTTTTGCATTTGTAGATATGCCTAACAGTGCAGAAGCTAAAGATGCTATAGAGAACTTAAATGATATTTCATTGGGCAAAAAACCAATGGTTGTTAAAGAAGCAGAAGAACGCACTAAGCCGGGTGGCGGACAAGGCGGTGGAGGTGGTTTCCGTGGTGGAAATAGTGGCGGTAGTGGAGGATTTAATAATAACCGCGATCGTAATCGTTACTAGTTTCCCCAAACATATTTGATTAAAAAATCCTCCCTGATAAAGTGGAGGATTTTTTTTGTTCTAATTAATTACAAAATTATCATTTCATCATCACCTCGATAAATTCTTTTCAGCTTCCAGTATTTTACTTACATCAAAAAATAATCCTTTAATACCGTATTTATTTTTCTTAACACCAACATAATCGCAACCGGTACCTGTTAATGTTTGTTCTCCTGAAAAATCGAAACCTAAAATTTGTAACATATCATATTCCTGGCTTACAGTTATTACATATAATGCTCTTTCCAATGTTCTTCCATCACCCGTTTTTAATATGGCTTTTACAACTTTTTCTTTCTTGAAATTGATGAGGTTAGCCAAACTATCATTACCCGATTTATTGTATGCGTACGCCAATATGTTTAGGTCGCGTAAACTAAAAGGTGTCAATTTTAATGATATTGTTTCGTAATAAATAGCGCTATCATAATCAGCTAAAGTAAGTGATATTTTATCAAATAATTTACCGGTTGAATCTGAATAAGACGTACTGCCATATGGCGTATATCCTGGTTGCGTTGGCGCTCCATAAAACAATAAAGTATATTGATCATCAGTTAATGTAGTGTCATTATTCTGATACCTGTTAAATAATTTCGGATAATAATTCTCCGATTTTTCTTTGCTGATTGTTTTGTTGATCTTTTTAAAATCCGGTTTTTCTATTTTACGTTGTGCAAAAGTATAACCACCAATAAACCATGTTAACATTACTGTTATAACAAACCCTCTCTTCATACAATAGTTTTTATGCAATAAAAAACCTGCTGCTATTTTAATGTTTCTGCCAGCCATTTGAAAAATTCATGCTGCCATATCAACGCATTTTGCGGACTTAACACCCAATGATTTTCTTCAGGGAAATAAATAAACCTGCTTTTAATGCCTCTTAACTGTGCAGCCTGAAATGCTTGTTGTCCTTGTCCGATTGATACACGAAAATCTTTTCCTCCCTGAAAGATCAGGATAGGAGTGTTCCATTTTTCGACCATGTTACTCGGTGACTGACTAAAAGAACGCTGCGCAACAGCATTATCTTTTTCCCAATAAGCGCCGCCTTTTTCCCAGTTTTCAAAAAACATTTCATCAGTAGTACCATACATACTTCTAAAATCAAAAACACCATCGTGTGCTATAAATGTTTTAAAACGATTGTTATGAATTCCTGCTAAATAGAAAACTGAAAACCCTCCGTAGCTTGCGCCCACACACCCTAAGCGGCCTTTATCTACAAATGGCTCTTTACTTACATCATCAATAGCACTGAGGTAATCATTCATTACCTGGCCACCCCAATCTTTACTTATTTGTTCGTTCCATTGTGTACCATGCCCCGGCATACCTCTGCGGTTAGGCGCTACAACTATGTAACCCTGTGATGCCATCAGTTGAAAATTCCAACGGTAAGAATAAAATTGTGTTAACGAAACTTGCGGCCCGCCCTGGCAATACAATAACGCCGGGTATTTTTTTGTTGAATCGAAATTTGGTGGGTAGACTACCCAAACCAACATTTGTTTTCCATCAGTTGTTTTTACAAAACGCCTTTCGGTTTTGCATAAACCGATGGTTGCATAAGTTGGGGTGTTTACATGCGTAAGCTGTTGCATCGAGCCATCAGTCAACTGAACGCTGTATATCTCTTTTGCATGATTGATATCTTCTCGGCCAACTATCAGCGAGTTACCGCTTTGCCCGATAATGTCATCCAGGTCAAAATCGCCTTTTGTGATTTGTGTAACGATCGGAAGCATCTTTGTAAGCCCGGGATAAGTAACTTCAAATAATTGTGAAGTGCCATTTACGGGGGCAATAAAATATATCTTCTTTCCATCATCGCTCCATTTAAAATTCTCCACATGTATATCATCCCTTGATGCAGTGAGGTTCATTTTAACCGAACCATTGGCTACTACAATATTATTTTTATCTGATTCATAGCCATCTCTTTTCATGCTCATCCAGGCAAGCTGGCCTTGTTTGTTATACGATGGTGCAACATCATATCCCATCATACCTTCCGTTAGGTTAGTTGTTTTGCCGGTAGCAAGATCGTACGCGTAAATATCTGTGTTAGTGCTGATAGCATTGGCTGTGCCGTATTTTTTCTTACAGGCGTAGATGATCTGTTTACTGTCATTGCTCCAGATAAATTCGTCAACATTGTAAGGTTCATCAGGCATTATATCTATTGAATCCCCGGCTTTGCCATCGGCGTAAGTTGCTAATTTTAAATGATTGAATTTACCATCCTGCCATTTATCCCAATGGCGATAATTTAAACTATCAATAATATAAACATTCGATTTTGTTAACTCTGGATAATAATCTTCACCCGATACTTTTTTTACTTTTACTTCTTCCGTTGCAAGAATATGTTTGCCATCCGGTGATATCTTGTTATTTTTTAAAAGATCTTCAGGCTTTTCAACAGCTACAGGATCTCCGCCGGTTAAAGGGATTGAATAGCTTTTTATGTTTGATTTATTTTCAGCAACATCAGGTGTGCTAACGTTGTATATAATGTGCTGGCCATCTTTTGATATGCCTAATCCGCTAACTCTGCCGAGTTGCCAAAGTAATTCTGGTGTCATTTTATTTTGTGCAAAGGTGAAAGTAGAAAATAAACTAGCTGTTATTATGAGAAGCGTTTTTTTAAGTAGCATACATTTTAAAGTAAAAAGTTAAAAGTAAAAACCAAAAAGTGAGATAACCTTATCTGAATCTGATGATGATTACTGCATCTTAAAGATAATTAATTAATAGCGAACAGATAAGTAGGTAAATAGTTAATGTTTCTACATCGTACGTCTAACATCGTACCTATTATTTATATTCCCCAAATACTTTTCTTAATTCATCGGAAATTTCACCAAGCGTACAGTGATTTTCGACGGCATCGATCACGATGGGCATTAGATTAATGTTGCTGAGCGCCGCATTACTTAGTTGTTGCAGGCATTTCATCACTTTGCCATTATCCCGTTTTTCCTTTAGTGCTTGCAATTTATCCGTCTGAATTTGCCTGATGCTGTCATCAATTTTAAAACCCGGGATCATGTTTTTTTCATCTACCTGAAACTTGTTCACGCCTACAATTATCTTTTCCGCTTTTTCAACATCCAGCTGATGTACGTAAGCGCTATTGCTAATTTCATTTTGGATAAATCCTTGTTCGATAGCGCTTACACTGCCGCCTAAGCTATCTACCTTTTCGATTATTTTCCATGCGGCAGCTTCCACTTCGTTGGTTAATGCTTCTATAAAATAACTACCGGCCAACGGATCAACTGTATCAGCTGCACCACTTTCAAAAGCCACAATTTGTTGGATGCGTAAAGCCGTAGTAGCGGCATTTTCGCTTGGTAAGCTTAGCGCTTCATCGTATCCATCTGTATGCAAACTTTGTGTGCCACCTAAAACTGCCGCCAATGTTTGTATGGTAACGCGTGAGATATTATTTAATGGTTGTTGTGCGGTCAATGTAACGCCACCTGTTTGTGTATGAAAACGTAACATCATTGCTTTAGGATCTGTAGCACCCAGATCTTTCATGATCTTTGCCCACATCCTTCTGGCAGCCCTGAATTTGGCTATCTCTTCAAACAAATTATTTTGTGCGTTAAAGAAAAAGGAGAGGCGCTTGCCAAATGTATCAATGTCTAACCCTTTATCCAAAGCGGCTTTAACATAGGCCTTACCGTTACTTAATGTAAAGGCAATTTCTTGTGTTGCGGTGCTTCCCGCTTCGCGGATATGGTAACCGGAAATAGAGATCGTGTTCCATTTAGGTAATTCTTTTGCACACCATTCAAATATATCTGTAATGATACGCATCGAAGCTTTTGGTGGATAGATGTATGTTCCACGAGCTTCGTATTCCTTTAAAATGTCGTTTTGGATTGTACCGGCAATTTTCGTTAGATCAGCGCCTTGTTTTTTTGCTAAGGCAACATACAAGGCTAATAAAATAAATCCCGTTGCGTTGATCGTCATCGAAATGGAAATATCCTGCAGCGTAATGCCCTCAAATAATCTTTCCATATCTTCTAATGAATCTATGGCTACGCCAACTTTACCTACTTCACCTTCTGCTAATTCATGGTCGCTATCATAACCGATCTGAGTAGGCAGATCGAACGCAACACTCAATCCGTTAACTCCCTGAGATAGCAAATAATGATATCGTTTATTGCTTTCTTCTGCTGTGCTGAAACCTGCATATTGCCGCATTGTCCATAATTTACCGCGGTACATGTCTGGCTGTATGCCTCTTGTAAATGGAAACACACCCGGCAATTCAGTTGAAGGAACAGGTGCTGTATAAAGCGGTTTTATTTCAATTCCCGAATCGGTTACTATCTTTTTCATATAGATGGAATGATGTGTGGCTTTGTCTGAATCAGGATTCGCTGGATTAATGAATTAACAGATTTACGAATAAAAAATCTGATAATCCCCAAATCCCGGAAATCCCAATTCAGACAAAAAGTAGTTCTTCTAAAGTTAATCAAAAAAATACGACCGACGAATAACTACCGGTAACTGAAAGATATTTGAAATATATCAGTAAATAACGGTGGTCATTGGCCGGTCGTTAGTAGATGGTCGAATTCGTCTTTTAAAAACTACAATATTTTTTTAGCCTCAAATTGTATCGCATCCAATACAATAGAACTTAACTCTGCCTGCGGATTAATTGATGCATATTCTAATAAGCGTTTGCTTAATTCTACTGCCGGGTTCTGAGATGCTAATGTAGCAGCAACCTGGTTGATGATATAAACATTCTGGTCTTTTAAATTACCGATAGCTTTCCATAGATCAGGACTAACATAGATCTGCTGGCTCGTATTATACTCGTATTCGCTACGCAATGTTTGTATCAATACTAATTGAAGATCGAGGATCGTCATATCGCTATACGGAGTACGGCTAACAAGGTTTTTAAAAGCAGCCCTTTCTGCAAATAATGTCAGTCTTTCGTATGCCTGTAAACGCAATTTGATCGTTTCGTTGTTCAGGCCAAGGCGTTCTTTAAAAAGGTCCTTCATACCCTTAAACTCAAATATTATCCACGCCATAGCGCCTAACAGCAATATGGTTACGGGTACTGCAATGTCTTGATAAGTAATCAATAATAAAGTCATGTGTTTTAATTTGTAGGCAAAAATACAGTAATCTTTAGCCAATTATTTCCTGCTTTCGAAAAGAGTGGATAAGTATGGGATTTTAAATATTTGTACCTTTGAGCAAATAATAAATTATGGAAGCTGTAGTAAAATCACCTGTAAGTTTTACCTCGAATGCGGTGGCGGAAATAAACAGGTTGATGAGCGAAGAAGGGTTTGATAAAACGCAGTTATTGCGTGTAGGCGTTAAAGGTGGCGGTTGCAGCGGCATGACCTATGTTTTAGGATTTGATGCAAAAACTGATAAAGATGAAATGTTTGTTATAGATGGTGTTCCGTGTATTATGGAAAAATCACATGGCATTTATTTAATGGGGATGGAGATCGATTGGCAAGGCGGCTTAAACTCTCGTGGATTTACGTTCAATAATCCCAATGCCAGTAAAACCTGCGGTTGCGGAACCAGTTTCGCTGTTTAAATTATTTTTATTTTCCCTGCATATTTAGTTTTGGTATAGAAAAAGCCCCGTCTTATTAGTAAGCGGGGCTTTTCTTTTCGATATAGCTAGTATTTTATATTTCTTTGAATTTAGTCAGAGTCTTATAGGAAACGAAGATCTGCCGGCTTTTATTTGATTTCAGGCGCCTTCTTTTTATAAATAGAAATAGCGTTTGTGCTTGGATGTTAGATGAAACGAAAAAAGCCGAAAGAATCGATCTTTCGGCTTTTTAAATATGGAATAAGGTTTACTTTCTTATAAGCGGAATCTGTAAGTTAGTGGGCCTGTTTTCTTCTTTATCAAAACCTCGTCCATCTACATTTCTTGCACCCCAGAATAGCATGTCATTAAATACATAGATCAAATCATATTCAGCAAAAATTTGTCCTTCAGTAAGTCCGAATGGAACAAATGCTTTGCTCAAAATACTTTGCGTATTATTCACTTCCCATTTATTAAAACCCTTGCTTGCAAGCTGATTTACTACATCCGCAAAACCCTGAATTAGTGGGGTTACTTCGTATACGTCATCTGCTATAAAATTTACCTTTTGTGCTCCTGTGGCGATAGGGTGCTCGCCCTGCCAAATAATATGGCCTTTAATAAGCATTTTTACCAATGGTACTTTTCCATACGCATCAGCAGAATTTATTATTTCAAGTTCAAATTTATCGTTTGTGAGATATTTGAATGCCCTGGCCAAATAAAAAGGTTTCGCACTGCCATCTGCATTTTTTAAAACACTTGGACGAATTTCAGTAGCGATGCTGATCCATTCTCCCAGTAAAGATTGTTTGATTTGATCTGTTGTCATTTTCTTGTTTTTTAGGATATGCCAAAGTTGCTACATTTGTTCCAATAATATGGGTAGTTAGTAAGAATCATTATAGTACATTTTTATAGACCAATGGAAAAGACTAGAAAAAATAAAGATTTCAATCCAAATAATTGTCCGGTTACACACTGCTTAAACCTGATTGGTGGCAAATGGAAACCGCTGATCATTTATGCGATCAGTAAAAAAGTAAACCGCTTTAGTGTGTTACAGAGAGGTATTCCTGTTATCAGTAAACAAATGCTGGTAAATCAATTAAGAGAACTGGAAGAAGATAAGATCATCAAACGTACAGTATTTGCGGAAATACCGCCACGTGTGGAATATACGATCACTCCTTATGGAGAAACGCTATTGCCGATTTTATATACGATGCAGGATTGGGGATTGAAGGATTTAAAGAAGAAAAAGTAAAACTCATTATACTGTCTGCTCGCTGGCACCTGATTTTTTATATTGTATTTTCGTCTCTTTCATATCATTCAAATGATATATTGTATGGTAAACAAGGTATTTAAGCCAATCAGTAACCGTCATATCTTTTAAATACAAATGAGGGTATATTTTATTAGATATTTTTATTTCGCCTGATTGTAAGCTATTATGTAAAGAGCTTCTTTGCATTAAAAAAACTTTTTCAAAACTGGAGAAGTCTATGATAGAACCTTTTAGTTCCTGTATTTCAATAGCGGTAATTTTTGCTCCAGCTGTATGGTCTACTACGATCTTTTTTAATTTTTCATCGCCGTATAATTCTCCGGTAGCAGCAATATTATTTGATTCGGTTTTTAATAAAGCAATTGTTCTTTCATCTGAAATACAAATATGTTCAAGGATATCGGCGATACTATATTCTCCTTCTTGCTTAAAAAGAAGCTCTTCCGTAGAATAGTTCTTCACCAATTCTAAGGCTGAATGCGTGCTGGCATTCAGGCATTTTAAGTATTGTTTAATATCCATTTCGCAACGTTAATCACTTAAAAGTAAGTCGATTTTCTTGCAATTAAATGAAACAGGATATTAGTAGGAATTCTTCTACAAATTAAATTCTATCGTTATCCGGCTGCCAGTTACGAATAGCTTTTTTAATATCATTACCGGAAAGATTCTCTTGCACTGCACGATTGAGCAGCTCAACAAATTCAATATCATCTGCAAAACGTAATGCTGCAATTTGTTTGAAAGATAAATGCTGTTCAACACCCTTTGATGACGTATTGAAAATTTCAAAATATCGAAGCCTGAATTCTAATCGTACAATTCTGTTTTGATTACCCAAAGCATAATGCTGCCGAACCATTAGGGCAAGATATAAAATGCAAAATATCGTGATAGAAAATAGCCACCAGTTTAATGAATGTATTTCATCGGTACAAGCCTTACTTATTCCTACGCCGATTAATATGCATAACAATGGCAGCAATATAAAATGGTGTGGGATGTAATAACGTCGGTGGTTTGAGTAGGTCTGTTTTTTCATAAATATATTAAAGACAAGAAATAAAATAAATGAATACTTAACGTAAAGTTTCTTTGGCTTCTTTAATATTTATTCTTGCTTTATGACCGTGCTTTTCCAATAAGTATAATAAATTAGAGCCATTCATAAGTGTCAAAGGTTTCCCTTTTACAAATTCATAAGCATCCGGACCATAATCAGCAGTTGTTACAAGTATGCCTTTTGTTGCACCTTCATTCATTACAGTACCATATAAATCTCTAACTGCGGAAACTCCAACAGTATTTGTATATCTTTTTGCCTGAATAACTATTTTACCTCCCCTTATAGGATCCGGATCAAAAGCAATAGCGTCAACACCTCCATCTCTGCTAGCTTGTGTAACCTTAACTTCACCACCATTGGTACTAAATTCTTTCTCAAAAATTTCTCTAATTAAATTTTCAAAATCCTCCCAATCCATTGCTGCCAAATTAGTAGAGCTATCAATTGAACTAGCAACTTCATAATGATTTACGAATCTTTTATCTGTCCGGCTTATTTGAAGGATAGGCTGAATAGCCGTTAGGCCACTTAATTTACTACTGCCGACGCCTTTAAAGTTCTTAAAACAAGTTTTTGGATCTACATGCTCTAAATCAATTTCTATAAATTCCACTTTTTTAGCTTGCATAGATAAAATACAATTGTTTTCTCTTTTGCCAGTTGCTTTGTTTATTGCGTTTACCCATCCATTAAAGGAGATAGCATCAATAGCATTAGCTATATCAGCTTCAAAAAGTTCATGGATGGTTCTTAATGTAATATTGTACATAGTCGTATCAAACATTTTTAGTGTTTGTGCTTCAGAAATATAATAATCTTTAAGCTCATTTTTGATCACTTTTACTTCATTCAAAGTCGGTAATTGTTCAATAGACGGAAGAGAGTATTCGACAATTAATATTTTTGTTTCAGTATTATAATCGAGTTCGAAACTTTTCGGAAAGCTTTCGGGATAGTAAGAATTATTAAGTACTAAATCACAATATTCCAGAATTGAGCTTGCATCTAGATTTAAGTATTTTTCTTTAAGAATATCTATCTTGGTATTTGCTAGTTGTTGGGTTTCTATAAATTTCGCCTTTGATTTCTCCCAAGTCTTAGTTTCTTCAATATTTTTTTTCTTTATTATTTCAACTTCTTTATTATATTTCGATATTGCTGTTTCGAATTGCTTTTTTAAATTTTGGTTGTCTGTATCAATTCTGACACAATTGTCATTCCATTCATTTAATACTTTTTCAAATAATTTTACGGATGCATTAATTTTTGCTTCTTTTTTAGATTTTATTATGGTATCAAAAAAAGAAAATTTGGGTTCAAAGTGTGTTGCAGATGGCTTATTTGAATAAGATAGTAAGGAAGGTTCGAGAGGCTTACTCAAAGTTGATAAAAGATTAGTTAAGTCATTTTCTGGATTTGGAATTTTAAATTTCGTTTTGTCTTTCAGTAACTCCCAATCAACAGTATCATCAATATCTATAGTATATAGCAGAAGATTATCAATTTGCTTAAGAGCTTTAATTGCTTCCTTAGTTTTGGCATCAGCTTCCTTTTGTATTTCATCTTTACTTTTGATGACGTTTTCTTTAAATACTATTTTTCCCCATTTTTCTTCGAGTTTAGCCACATGAGAATTGACTTTGTTTTGCAAAATTCCTCTATCATCGGATATTAATAATTTATAATCATTTAATCCTTTGTGAGAAACTTCCGCAATGTATTTTGTTTTATAGGTTCTAATTCCAACGAGTTCTTCTCGATAAATAATTTCTATTAAATCTTTTTTCATGTTAGGTTAGTTATTAATTATAAGATAGCGAATACTTCAAAAGTAACCGTATGTTTTCATGTAGCAAAATTGTCTATAAAAAAGCCCCGCTAATCAGCAGGGCTTTTGTTTTTCAGTATAGCTATAATATTTTAATGATCTGCAGTTTTTTTATCTGAGCTTAAAATTTCAGCTTCTCCTAATGGTTTGTCTTTTGCAAAGTCAACCAGTATTGGAGCCGCAACAAAGATAGAAGAGTAAGTCCCTGTTACAACACCGATAAGCATCGCAAAGGCAAAACCTCTTGTTACTTCACCACCGAATACAAATAAGATCAGCAAGGTTAAGAACACCGTTAATGATGTCATGATCGTACGGCTTAATGTATCGTTGATCGCGCGGTTAATGATACTTCCTTTATCGCTTGCTTTAGAACCTTTGCTGTATTCACGGATACGGTCAAATACAATTACCGTATCGTTCATACTAAACCCGATCACCGTTAATATCGCTGCAATAAAATGCTGATCGATCTCTAAAGGGAAAGGAACAATGTTTTTAAAGAAAGAGAATACAATCAATGTCACTAATACATCATGTAATAATGATACGATAGTTCCCAAAGAATAACGCCAATCGCGGAAGCGAATAAAGATGTACAAGAAAATTATTAAGATCGCAAATAGGGTTGCTTTGATCGCACCATTTTTAAGATCAGCAGAAATTGTTGGTTGTACAGTTTGCGAACTTTGGATATTGTTTCTTGCAAAATCAGCGTAGCTAACTCCCGGTAAAGCTTTTGCCAAACCTTTGTAAACAGCTGTTTGTACAGTGCTGTCAGCATTATCAACACCGATCATGTATGATGTAGTGATGTTTAAATGTTTGCTGTCGCCTACTGTTTTAATTACAGGATAATCTCCACCTAATGCGTTTTTAAGGTCATCACGTACATCATCATTTGCTACGGGAGTTGCAAATTGTACAGTGTAACTACGACCACCTTTAAATTCAACACCTTCGTGAAAACCATTGAAGTAAGAAGCAATAGCTAATATTACTATCACTACAGAAATGCTGTAAGCTATTTTTCTGTATTCAATAAATCTAAAGCTTGTATGGTTAAATACTTTTTTAGAGATACCTGTAAAATAATTAAAGTGACGGTTTTTGTTTGTCCAGAAATCAGTGATCAATCTTGATACTAAAATTCCGCAGAACAATGATAAAGTAATACCTAACATCTGCGTAGTAGCAAATCCAAGTACCGGGCCAAGTCCGAAGATGAATAGCATAGCTGCAGTTAAGAAAGTAGTAACGTGGGCATCAATAACCGGAGCCAGAGAGCGTTTGTACCCATCATTAACCGCTTGCTGGTAATTTTTTCCTTTCGTTAATTCTTCTTTAATTCTTTCAAAAATAATTACGTTGGTATCAACCGCCATACCGATGGTTAAAACCAAACCTGCGATACCCGCAGCCGTTAGTGTAAAGCCTAAAGCTGTTAATACACCAACCGTAAATAAGATATTCAATACTAAAGAGATGTTAGCAACCCAACCGCCTGTGTTGTAGTATAATAACATTAAAGCAAAAATTACGATGAAGGCAATTAAGAATGCTTTAGCACCACCGTTTACAGATTCTTTACCCAATGTTGGGCCGATAATCTGTTCTGCAACGATTTTAGCAGGCGCATCTAACTTACCTGATTTTAAAGTATTCGCAAGATCCTGCGCTTCTTCAATAGTAAAGTTTCCTGAAATTTCAGAACGTCCGCCTTCGATAGGCCCGTTTACATTTGGAGCAGAATAAACAACATCATCCAATACAACAGCAATTGCTCTGTCAGTATTGTCAGCAGTCATTTTAGCCCAGATTTTAGCGCCGGTGTTCGTCATTTCCATTTCGATAGAAGGACGGCCCCTGTCATCGTTACCCTGAGTAGCTTCTTCAACACCATCACCTTCTAATTTAGCTTTATCGCTACCCGGTATAGTTTTGATTGCATATAAAGGATAATAACGTTGACCTGTTTTTTCGATCTTTTCTTCAACACCTAACAAAAATTTACAGTTAGCTGGAAGGTTGTTTTTAACAACATCCAAACTCATATAATAATTAAAAACACCGGTATCTTTTAAAGCAATACTACCAATAGCAGGAGAGTAAATTGCTCTGCCTGTTTTAGGATCTTGCTGAGGATTGATCGGGTTGATCACTTTATAGAAAGCATTTTTGTTAGCGTTGATCTTAACTGAATCAGCTACATCTTTTTGAGCTGTATCGTGCGCAACACCACTTAAATAAGCAGCAACACTTTTATCGATATTATCAAGAGAGCTTGCTAATTCACCAATATTATACACTTCCCAGAATTGCAGGTTAGCGGCAGATTGTAAATATTTTCTTACTCTTTCTTTATCAGTAACACCAGCTAATTCGATATTGATAATGCCTTTGTTCTCATCTAAATTGATATTAGGCTGAGCAACCCCGAATTTATCGATACGTTTTAAAAGGATCTTGTAAGTCTGTTGTATAGCCACTTTAGAGGTAGCACGGATCTTTTCGATCACCACATCATCGTTATCACCTACTTTAACTTCTTTACCAGGACCGGCAAACAAAGGAGCAAGTGTAGTGCCCGGATTTTGTTGAGCATATGCATTGCGGAACAACGTGATATAATCAAGATCGCTACCAACTTTTTGTGCATCAGCAGTTTGAATGGCTTTCAACAAAGCCGGGTCTTTGGGGTTATTACTTAAAGATTTCAATAAACCTTCAAGGCTCACATCCATCGTAACGTTAATACCACCCTGAAGATCCAAACCTAAGTTCAGTTCATTCTCTTTACATTTTTGGTAAGTTGTTCCAACCAAAGGATAAATTGCTTTATCTCTCGTGCTATCCAAAATACGTTGCATCCTGTTTTTTACAAGTGCATCATGATCTTCTGCGCTAGCATCGGGATACTGCGACTTAACGATTTTTTCTGCCTGTGTTTTTACTTTGCTTTCGTAACTACGTACAACCCATGTGTACGAAAGTTCCCAAACAGAAATAATTGTAAGTGCAATCGCGAAAAACCAAACCAAACCTTTCAGTTTCATATTAAATTTCTTTTAGTAGGTATTATGTTTTTTTAAGGGCTGCAAAGATAGGGGAAAAAGCATTTTACAACTAAGTTCTTAAAAATCATGAAATAGCCGACCATAGACCGCCGACAACCGACCACCGAAACAGTTTTTGCCGTGATCGGTTGTTGGTGGTTGGTCGTCCTTTTGAAAATCTCAGAACTAATAACAAACTAATTCATAAATTTGCACGCTAAAATCATTTTTTATATAAAAACAAATAAGTGTCTAACAATCCTCTATTAGCCGACAGAATTAACGCACTGGAAGAAAGTGCCACCCTTGCTATGAGCAAAAAAAGCCGTGAAATTGCGGCTCAGGGCCATGATGTAATTAACTTAAGTGTAGGAGAACCTGATTTTAAAACGCCTAAGCATATCTGTGATGCAGCTAAAAAGGCGATCGATGATGGATTTCATGCGTATACACCGGTATCTGGCATTCCTGAATTGCGCACTGCAATTGCAGAAAAGCTAAAAAGAGAAAACAACCTTGATTGGAAGGCCGAAAATATTATTGTATCAACAGGTGCTAAACACTCTTTGGCAAATGTGATCGAAACATTAATTAATCCCGGACAAGAAGTGATCATTCTTGCACCATATTGGGTTAGCTATGCAGAAATGGTAAAGATCGCCGAAGGAAAAAGCGTTATCGTTGATGGCAGTTTTGAGAACGATTTTAAAGTAACACCGGCTCAGCTGGAAGCGGCTATTACGCCAAAGACAAAGATCATTATGTATGCTTCACCTAACAATCCAACAGGATCTGTTTACAGCGAAAAAGAATTAAGGGCTTTTGGGGCGATCGTTGCAAAACACCCGAACATATTTGTATTGGCTGATGAAATTTATGAATACATCAACTTCACTGCTGAAGGTAACTTTAGTATGGGCAGCATTCCAGAAATTAAAGACAGAGTAATTACTGTAAACGGTTTCAGTAAAGGGTTTGCTATGACAGGTTGGAGAGTAGGCTGGACAGCTGCTGCAAAATGGATCGTAGATGCTTTAGATAAATTACAAGGACAAGTAACGAGCGGAACTAATAGTATTGCTCAAAAAGCAGCTGCTATTGCGTTTACTAATATGGAAGCACCTAAAATGATGTTAGAAGCTTACAGACGCCGAAGAGACCTTGTTATTGCTAAATTAAAGGAAGTGCCGGGCTTTAAAGTTCGTATACCGGAAGGTGCATTCTATGCTTTCCCTGACGTTAGCTATTATTTCGGCAAGACTGATGGAAAAGTAACCATCAAAAATGCGGATGAATTATGCCTTTGGTTATTAGAAACAGCGCACGTAGCCGTAGTTACGGGCAATGCTTTTGGTGCACCAAACTGTATTCGTTTAAGTACAGCAGCTAGTGATGAAAAATTAGTTGAAGCTGTTGAAAGAATAAAGAAAGCTTTAGCAACATTGAAATAATTCTTTGTGAAATAATTTCTACAAACCGCAATCCCTGATTGCGGTTTTTTCGTTGATATAAGTGTAAGGAATAATAAGAAAAACGCCGTATCCAAATCCGTATACCCAATTATTATTTCGTACTAATCTGGTACAGTTATTGCTCTACAACAATTGTATTTACTGGTTTTTATTTTTAACAATTAAAAACACAACCTATGATTTTTATCGACAAAATCTCACACTGGAGTATCGCTCACAATCCAAAATGGCTCGCTTTTGTTAGAGTAGGTTTAGGCCTGGCATTATTAACAAAAGGGCTTTCTTTTTTGTATCACCCATTAAGTTTTCATGATCTTGTGAATGGTTCATTAGGCATCAATGCAATGTGGGTTGATAACACAATTATATGGATAAATATAATTGCGGGTTTCTTTATTGTTATCGGATTTCTTACAAGATTAGCCACTATGGTACAGTTTCCGTTAGTACTTGGTGCACTGTTTTTTGTACACTCCGGCGGCAATATTTTCGCATTTCAAAATAGCTTGATCTTCTCATTGCTGATACTGCTTTTGTTAGTAGTATTCTTTGTAGAAGGGGATGGGCCAATTTCCCTTACAGGCTATGTAAAAAGCGAAGACAATAGTTAATCAGGATTGATAAATATACTCCTCAACGCCGCGCGCTCAGTGTGGCGTTTTTTATTTATTGTAATATTTTATAATATTTTTATGGATCCTGCGTTACGTATATAGATTGCATAATTAATCACCCTTAAATTCAATGCTATATGTTATTACAACAAAAAATTGCCGATTGGACAGTAGCTCATAACCCAAAATGGTTAGCCTTCTTTAGAGTGGCGCTTGGCTTATGTCTGTTATTAAAAGGTTTTTCTTTTTTCAATCATTCTTTTCAGTTTCACGACCTGATGGTCAGTAGTTTTAATATCAACCAGTTCTGGCTGGATTATTCCGTGATATGGATAAATATACTCGCAGGCTTTTTGATCGTTATCGGTGTATTTACAAGGCTGGCGTGTCTTGTACAAATTCCTATAATTGTTGGCGCCATTATTTTTGTACATGCACCGGACGGTATTTTTGCCTTCCAAAGCGGATTATTATTTTCTCTGATAATATTACTGTTACTGGTAGTATTTCTAATAGAAGGGGATGGTAAAGTATCTTTTATGAATTATTATAATACAGAAGTAGCAGACCAAAAATAATTAGTTTTAAAGCGTGATCCCTACTCTATGCACGCCACACTCCAACCAGAGTGTGGCGTTTTTTATGGCCTGACGGGTTCCGTCTGACCATAAAAAACGCCATTAATCGCCAAAAATCAGTTACTTTTGCTGCTCTCAAAAAGAGGACAAGTAAGGATGAAGAATATCAGGAATTTTTGCATAATTGCACATATTGACCACGGGAAAAGCACATTGGCAGACCGTCTATTAGAATTTACCCATACTATTGGCGAAAGAGATATGCAGTCTCAGGTATTGGATGATATGGATCTTGAAAGAGAAAAAGGGATCACTATTAAAAGTCATGCTATCCAGATCAATTACAAATTGAACGGAATAGAATATGTACTTAATCTGATCGATACACCTGGCCACGTAGATTTCAGCTATGAAGTGAGTCGTGCCTTAGCAGCTTGTGAAGGGGCATTGCTATTGGTAGATGCTTCTCAGGGAATACAAGCACAAACCATCTCGAATTTATATTTAGCGATAGAAAATAACCTGGAAATTATTCCTGTTATCAATAAGATCGATATGGAAGGCGCAATGATCCCTGAAGTTCAGGATCAGATCGTTGAATTGATCGGCTGTAAAGTGGACGATATTTTATTGGCCAGCGGTAAAAGCGGTATTGGTATCGAAGGGATATTAGCGGCTATTATCGCACGGATCCCTGCACCAACGGGAGATGTAGATGCCCCGTTACAGGCTTTGATATTTGATAGCGTATATAATTCTTTCAGAGGAATTATTGTTTACTATCGCATATTCAACGGTACGTTAAAGAAAAATGATAAGATTAAATTCTCTAATACAGGATTGGAATACGGGGCAGATGAAGTCGGTATTTTAAAACTGGGAATGGAAGCCAAGAATGAGGTAAGGGCCGGAGATGTGGGCTATATTATCACCGGTATTAAAAATGCCAAAGAAGTAAAAGTAGGAGATACGATCACTACAATGATCAATGGATCTACAGAATCAATCAAAGGTTTTCAGGATGTGAAGCCGATGGTATTTGCCGGTATTTTTCCTGTAGAAACAGACCAGTTTGAAGAGTTGAGAGATTGTATGGATAAATTGCAGTTGAACGATGCTTCGTTAACTTTTGAATTAGAAACATCACAGGCCTTAGGTTTTGGTTTCCGTTGCGGTTTTTTAGGAATGCTGCACATGGAAATTATCCAGGAACGTTTGGAAAGAGAATTCAATCAAACGGTTATTACTACCGTGCCGAACGTAAGCTTTATCGCAACTACTTCTAAAGGAGAAGTGATCACGATCAACAATCCTACAGAAATGCCTGATCCCACAAGGATCGAAAAAATAGAAGAACCTTTTATCAGGGCACAAATGATCAGCAAGCCTGATTATATTGGTAATATCATGACACTGTGTATTACTAAACGAGGTATGTTGGTGAGTCAGCAATACTTAACACCATCAAGGGTTGAGCTTACATTTGATATGCCTTTAACAGAGATTGTTTTTGATTTCTATGATAAATTAAAAAGCATGACACGCGGTTACGCCTCTTTCGATTATCATCCAATTGAATACCGCGAAAGTGATATTGTTAAAATGGATATTTTATTGAATGGAGATAAACTGGATGCCTTAAGTGCCCTGATCCACAGAGGAAGAGCGCATGAATTTGGTAGAAAGTTATGCGAAAAATTAAAGGACCTTTTACCTCGCCAACAGTTCCAGATCGCGATTCAGGCGTCAATTGGAGCAAAGGTGGTAGCAAGAGAAAATATCAGCGCTATACGTAAAGATGTAACCGCAAAATGTTATGGTGGTGATATCAGCCGTAAACGTAAATTATTAGAAAAGCAGAAAGAAGGTAAAAAGAGAATGAAGCAAGTTGGTAACGTAGAAGTACCACAGGAAGCATTTTTAGCTGTACTTAAGCTTGATGATTGATGATATTTTGAAATTTCAAAAAAAACAATAAATCAAATTAACAAATAGCGTATAATAAAAAAGATGAATTCATTATGGATTCGTCTTTTTTATTATACAGCTCTCTTCAATTCCAGTTTTGGAATTTGATTTATTGTTTTTTTTGAATTTTTTAAACTCTTTACTTCAACAATTTCATAATATCTTCTCTTCTCAATAAACAGTTTTTTTATCCCACACCACGTTAATAAATAATTATTGTCTGTATCAAAAAAGAACTTAGTTTCGGCACACAAAAAACTAACTATATGAACAAATTCCTATTGATTGCGGCTATCGCAATATTTACTCTAACAACAACAAATGCTTTTAGTAAAACAAATTCAACGAACCTTTCTACAGTATCAAATGACACTTTACCATCAGGCGGCATTCATATTATCGACGGGAATAATACTACCGTAGGTCTGACTGATGCTAGCAGTAAGATTCTATTAAGCAACGTAGATCTAAAAAGATTATTGCAAATGGTTATCAGCAAACAAACTTCCCCTAAGGATTCAGTTGTTGGTATTATGATCATGGAAGGTAGCAATGGTGGTTCTGCGGCAATTCAAGTTGAAAATTATTTGAACGCTAACGGATTTCGCGTAGGTAGCCACGGACAATCTTTAGGCGATCCTTTTAACGGAGTATCAGTTTATAGAAACGGCGGACCATTAGGAATCCAGGTTATTATTGGAAATATAGTTCAACAATAGTTTTACCTTAACAGCGTTAAAACCAATAATAAAAAAAGACAAATTCAGTAATGAATTTGTCTTTTTCATTTTGCTAAAGACTAGAGTCTATGAGAAAATTGATCACTAATAAATATTTTATATTTTTTGTTACAATTCTGATAATTTACATAATAGTTCATACTCTTTTTTTTGAAAAGGATAAAAGAGTATTTATTCGTGATATTTATAAACGTTCTTTTAATGATACTATATTCAATGCATATAGTGAGAAATACAATGGGTATGTGCTGCCAGTTACAAAACTTGTTTCTAACGACACGCCAATAATAATAAATGGAACAAACGACAAATCGTTTTATATTGAAATCGCGACAAAAGGAGATATTTTAATAAAATCTGCAAACACAGATAGTTTTTACATAAGTAGGTCTAGTGGAAAAACTGGCTTTAAACTTATTAAATATAATATATCTAATAATTAAATAAGGAGAGTAATAAAAAAAGACAAATTCAGTAATGAATTTGTCTTTTTTTATTAAAAAATTTTCTCAATTCCAGTTCTGAAATTTGATGTATTGCTTTTTGGAATTTTAAATTTAGAACTGTTCTAGCTTGCTAAAAAAGAAGTCACCTTCAATTGCAGCATTTTCATTACTATCACTTCCGTGAACAGCATTTTCGCCGATAGAAGCAGCATATAATTTACGGATAGTACCTTCAGCAGCTTGTGCAGGATTGGTAGCGCCGATCAATTTGCGGAAATCTTCAACTGCGTTATCTTTTTCTAAAATAGCAGCCGTAATTGGCCCCTGGCTCATAAAATCTACTAATTCACCAAAGAAAGGCCTTTCTCTATGTACACCATAAAATTCACCAGCTTTTTCAGCACTTAAATGAAGCATTTTCATTGCTACGATCCTGAAACCTGCAGCATTGATCATACTTAAAATTGCACCAGTGTTGCCTTTGGCAGTCGCATCTGGCTTGATCATCGTAAACGTTCTATTCGTCATCAGTTATTAATTTTGAGGTGCAAAGATAAGGCGTTATTTATTTAAGAAATGAGCAAATTGTTAAATCAGCGCTTTCGTTATTTGCTAATTGGCTAATTAAAAGTACTTTTGCCCGCTTTATGCTAATAATCGATCAATTATATCCTCTTCTATCTCAATCAAAAAAGATAGTAATTACAATGCACCAAAAACCTGATGGCGATGCTATGGGGTCTACTTTGGGGTTGTACCATTTTTTAAAACAACTTGGACATTCCGTAACTGTTATTTCGCCAACTAACTGGCCAGGTTTTTTAAACTGGATGCCGGAAAGTAAGTCAGTAATTGATTATGAGGCAAATACAGCCAGGGCAGATGCTATTATAGATGAGGCAGAATGGATATTTTGTCTTGATTTTAATACACTTAGCCGTACAAAAAAAATGGAGCCAAAATTGGATAGCTCGACAGCTGTTCGTATTTTGATCGACCATCACCAGGAGCCGCAGGTTGATAAATTTGCTTATGGTGTTAGTGATACCAGCAAAAGTTCTACCTGTGAGATGGTGTATGATTTTATTGTTAACTCAGGTAACATAGATAAAATAAATATTGCCATAGCAGAATGTTTATATGCGGGTGTTATGACGGATACCGGATCTTTCCGTTTTCCATCAACCTCTGCAAGTGTACACAGAATGGTGGCGGCATTAAAAGACAAAGGATTGCAACATAGTGATGTACACGAAGCTGTATTTGATAATAATTCAGAAAGCCGTTATCGTTTTTTAGGAAATATCCTAAGCAACAGAATGGAGCTTTTTTATGAATACAATACAGCCTTGATCGTTATTCCGCAAAGCGACCTGATAAAATACAATGCCAAAACCGGCGATACAGAAGGTTTGGTAAATTATCCATTGGGCATACAAGGAATAAAATTCGCAGCTATTATTATTGATAGAGGAGAAGAACGCAAAAGCTCATTTAGAAGTAAAGGCGATTTTGATGTGAATACTTTTGCCAGAAAATATTTTAATGGTGGCGGTCATTATAATGCAGCAGGCGGAAATAATAAAGAGCCGTTAGAAGAAGTTGCAGCAAAATTTATTGCTGCCATGAAAGAAAATAAAGATCAATTAAGTACTTATAAATTTTAAATTAAACCAAATGAACAAAAAAGTCAGTTATTTATTACTTGCAGCTGTAGTATTATTCACAGCTTGTAAAGGAAAATACAAACATGCAGAAGACGGCCTGGAATATAAAGTTATCAGCAGCGAAAGCGGTACAAAAGCAGCAACAGGAGATTTTCTTGAATTGAATATTACTGCTGTTTATAATGATAGCACTTTGTACAGCACTATCGATAATGGTATGCCACAATATGCTCCTTACAATCCTGATCAATTTCCTCCGGCTTTCAAAAAAATATTCGGAAAAATTTATGCAGGTGATAGTATCGTTGTAAGAATTTCTACTGATACATTGATCGCTAAAAACCAGGCAGCTCCTTTTATGAAAAAAGGACAATTCGTTTACCAATATTTTAAAGTAGCGAATATATTTAAAACTGAAGCAGAAAAAGATAGCGCACAACAATCGCATCAGGCTACAGCTCAGGCTAAGGCATACCAAAAAACTTTAGTTGGTATCCAAAAAGGATTAGTTGATAACGCTGATCAGCTAAAAACAGATGATAAAATATTAACTGATTACATCGCTGCAAAACATATCACTGCTACAAAAGGTAACTGGGGAACTTACGTTTCTATCACAGAACCGGGAACAGGCGCAGCGATCGATAGTTCTGTAGTTGTATTGGTTAACTATACCGGTAAAACTTTAGTTGATACGGTTTTTGATTCTAACGTTGATCCTAAATTCGGTCATGCAGGAACTCCTTTTGCAGTTGATATGGGCCAGGTAAATGTTATTCCAGGTTGGATCGATGGTATTAAACAATTGAAAAAAGGCGCGAAAGCAACATTCTATATTCCTTCTTCTTTAGCTTATGGTAAAAATGGTTCTGGTCCAAAGATCGCTCCAAATACTAACCTGATATTTAATGTAGAAGTTGTAGATGTACAATCAGCTACTCAATATCATGCAGAACAAAAAATTAAGCAAGAACTGGAAAGAGCTAAACAAATGCAAATGATGGATTCTTTAAGAAAAGCTCATCCTCAAATGCAAGGCGGTCAGGGCCAACAAGGTGGCGGACAACCTCAATAAGAAATAACAAAACTAATAAGCCAAAAGTAAATCGCGAAGTTCATCATGAGCTTCGCGATTTGCTTTTTTACTTAATCCGTAACTTAATTATATACAGCACAATACTGTTAAAACAGAACTATGTAATAATGCTGAAGATTATTATTCATCTGCAAAATATTATTATAATGGGATCGATAATTTTAGTAGGTTGTCGCATTATCCATGGTATTAAACTTTTGTTGGGTAAGATAATAGATTAAATTATTTTGCCGCTGGTCGGAGACACAGGCGGCGGCGTTAGCTGATTATTGCACTTATTTGAATAAGAATTAAGGAAGACCCACGACGGCGGCAACACTATGCATGAACTATTGATATTAAAAATAATCAAGGATAAAATAATAAATTTTAGAGATAAAATAAAAGAACATTTTTTTTATGAGAGCAGAATAATATGGAGTCCTATTCCATACTCTGTCTCGTACAATTCTGATGTCGATTGTGCTATAATAATAACCATATCATTTAAGCACTTGGAAAATGACGATGATGAAGGAATTGCCATTGAAGCTCACTTAAATAAATCAGGATTAGGAAATCGATTTATTACTATTAATCTAAATTTCACTAGATTAAACGGAGAGGCTATTGAAATGGATGAAATTAAAATGGACTTAACTCAAAGTAAAGAAAAGAAAAAAGATAAATTAAATGAAGTTTTTGATTTTTTTGATAGTTATTATCCAATAGCAAAAAAGATAATTGTAGAAGAGTACTTATCCCGACCTCCATCAATTGGCAATGAAGGTTATGTCTCAAATTAAGTAACGTCTCAAATTTCTCCGCCGCAGTGGGTGTTCGTTAATTGATTCGCAAGCTAGCTTCAACAACCCGCACACGCCGCCGCCTGTGTCTCCGACCAGCGGCAATCCTGCATACACAAATTTATATTGTTTAAATTAAGGTTAGAAAAATAACGTAACCTAGTCCAGCGGCTATGAGTGACTAAGATTAAAGAATTACAAACTGTTATGATCGATCAAGAAACGCTTAATAATAAAACAAATCCCAATTTCCATCATTGGAAATTGGGATTTGTTTTATTATTAATTCAATTTTATCTGATCAGAGTAATAGAACCTTTTAACACCTGCGGATATTTTTCATCATTAACATTGATCTGATAAATATATGTACCTGTTGATAAATTTTGTCCCTGGTATGTTCCATCCCACGATGGATTTCCTGTGCATTCAAATACTATTTTACCCCAGCGGTCAAATACTTTTATCTGCATGTAAGGATAATTTTCGCCATTTTTTATATGCCATACTGCATTTTTACCAGCAGGCGCAAATGCAGTAGGAACAATCAGTGGAAGACAATTGTTGATTGTCGCTATGGTAGAAGCAGGCACAACGGCTGAACAATTATTTGTGTTGTTGTAATTTACTTTTACTGTTTTACTACCTGTGGTTATCCATTGTAACGTAACCGTATTATCTGTTGATGATCCGCCGGATACAATTGAATAATCTGTATTTAAAGAACCTCCAAAATCCCAAACATAATCTGATTGGCCTGTTTGTGTGGTATAAATGACATCTGTATGATAACAGGTGTTGGTTGGTTCAGCAGTAAAAGTCGGCGTAGGAATTGTGCCTACAACTATTGAATTTGTTGCAGATAAACCGCTTGTAGTACAACCACTATTTGATAATGCTGTTATTGTTATGCTGGTTGAACCTGTTGCATGAAGGCTACCGGACGGAACCGTAAATGTTCCTGCGCCTCCGGTAAAATTCATCGATACAATAGAAGTAGTTGCATTAGGCGAACCAAGTGAATAAGTAACATTATAAGTATCGTTCTGCAATGTTGTTGAATGTACAGTAATGACAGAACCGCTTGCGCCCAGGCACACATTTGTTGCTGTTATTGCAAGGTTACTGGCATCAGGCCCGATACTTACTGATGTTGTAACAGATGATGTAGGAGTTGTTGCAGTGCAACTTCCGTTAGTATAGTTTATAGTTACTGTTTTATTACCTGCTGTTAACCACTTTAATGTTGTTGTATTATCAGTTGTAGATCCTCCCGACACTATTGAGTAATCTGCAGGAGTTCCAAATGCCCATACGTAATTCGATTCCCCTGATTGTGTTGTATAAGTAACAATAGAATTTGTACAAGCTGTAACTCCGGGCTCAGTTGTAAATGTTGGAGTGGGTGTTGTTCCTACAACAATTGCATTGGTTGCTGTAAGTCCCGTTGCGCTACAGCCGCTATTGGCTATGGTAGTTATTGTAATACTTGTTGATCCTGCCGTTGGCAGATTGCCTGATGGCACCGTAAACGTTCCTGTGCCTCCTGCAAAAATCATAGAAGCAGTTAATGTTGCCGCGTTAGGTGTACCAAGTGTATAGCTAACCGTATATGTATCATTCTGTAATGTTGTAGAATTAACAGTGATCGTAGAGCCTCCGCCTCCGGTACAAACTGATGTAGCAGATGTTATAGTAAAATTACTCGCATCAGGGCCAATAGTTACAGCAGTTGATGTTGAAGAAGTAACACTAGCAGCGGTACAACCATTTACATCTATATAGTTTATAGAAACTGTTTTATTACCTGCTGTTAACCATTTTAATGTTACGGTATTATCCGCGGTAGATCCACCCGATATTAATGAATAATCCGCAGGTGCTCCTAAGTTCCATACGTAACTATTTTCTCCGGCTTGCGTAGTATACGTTACCGCAATGTTTGAACAAGTAGTAGCTCCTGGTTCTGTGGTAAATGTTGGTATTGGTAATGCATGAATATTTATGCTGAAAGCGCTTCCTGTACTTGTACAGTTATTGGCATCTGTTACATAAATGGTCCCGTTATTATTAATAGCCGTAGCATTAGCAGGAATTGAAATGCTGATAGGAGATGGCGATAATGCTGTAACAGGTATATCAACCAAACTTGTTGGTGTATTCCAGATGATATTGTATTGAGTAGGACTACCTGTTGCTCCACTATAAACAAGATTATAAGTTTGTGCTGAACTGCTAAAACATATATCTCCTGATACAAGCCCTGAAATAGTTGGAAGTGGATTGATAGTCACAGTGAATAAATTACCTGTACTAAGGCATCCTCCTGCATTTGTTACAAAAATAGTTCCTGTATAAGTTCCTGCACTTACGCCTGCCGGAACAGGCACCTGTATATCTGTGCCAAGAGCAGGCAAAGGCGTGCTTGATACATCTACAAATCCTGCTGTTGATGAGGCAGGAGCCCATGTTATAGAATAATTTGTCGGAGTGTTTACAGGCGTATTGTATGATAACGCAGCATTTTGAGCAGCAGTATTATAACAAACATTTTGTGTTGTTAAAGGAGTCGCTATCGATGGTGCACCGCTAATTGTAATAACAGCCGAACCATTCATATTACTGGTACATAAAGTTGTAGCATTAGTTGCCAGAACTGTGTACGTACCTGCGGTCTGATTACCGAAACTAATAGCTGCACCGGTTCCCGCTACAGGAGGCCCTACATTAACAGGCCCTGCAGTTTGTAATTGATAATTAACACCGGTTTCAGAATTATCTACACCTGCAGGAATACCTCCTGAACAATAAGAGCCTGTGCCGGTTACATTATATACAGTTGGAAGTGTACAAGTGCTGTTTGCAAGTCCAATATTTTCTAACGCTCCATTTAAAGGAGTGATACCAGTTGCGGTAATAGTTGTTCCGCTTCCGCTTGAAGCAGGGTATGTCCAGTTAGTACCATCGTAAACACCGGTTTTTAATGTTGAAACAGTGGCAGAACCTTGTAAGCTTGCTGTTCCATAATTTAGATCTGCATTGTAACTGCCGAATGATCCCGTAAGTTGTTTGATATACCAGAACCAGTTAGCATAATCGGTTTTTGATAGCGCATAGGTAGCAATACCCGGCATACTTAGAACAGGGTTGAATCCAGGAGTATTCATCGCAACAGTACCGGGTATAGTTACAGAGTTGAATGTTAAGGTAACGGGTGTGTAGGTATTGATATTTCCAATAGCAAATAAATAGGGAGAAGTAGTGGTAATATTTCTTATCAAATTACCGCCACTAAAACGTGCTACCCAACCAGTGCTTTGTGAAGCCCCAATAATATTACCTGAAGCGCCAATTATTAGATCGGCACTTGAATAGGTTAAAAATAACCCTTTTATAAAAGTAAGATTGCCGTTAATTGTTGTGCTAAAGGTCATGCCAATATCACCCGCATTATTAATGATCATATTATTAAAAACTTCACCTCCGGTGGCGGTAATTACTTGAGATGAAGTACCATTAAAATTGACAGTACCGTTTTGTGCATTAAAAGTGCCATATCTTTTCCACGCTCCTGTTAAAGATATAGTTCCTGATGCGCCGTTAACAGTGCCACCATTAACAACAATATCTCCTGTAACATTCAATTTTGTAGCAACGCCCGGCAATCCCATATTTAATGTGCCGTTATTCATAATGATACCGCTATCAACAGTAAACGCATTGGTCATGCTATCTAAATTAAGATTAGCTGTAGCTCCATTGATAGTTAAATTGCCTTTTACTGTAAAGGCTCCGCTACCGCCAACTTTAGACATATGAATATTGCCACCACCATTTATTATCATATTATGGCCTACAGTAAAAGAACCTGTTTGATTTAATAATGGGTTTAAGTAATAAGGTCCCGGAGTAGAATAGGGAATCCAATCCAACATAGTAAAAGCCGATGTTGTAAGATCTCCATCTAAGCCACGCGGTATTGCACCAACATTTCCATTCAACGGGTAATTACAGACATCAAAATCAGATCCGGTATTTATGAATACATTATCAGGATAACCTTGTGTTACGCCTATTGTAGGAATTGTGCTAAGATCTGCATTCCATTCCACGCCTCTGTTATTAGCAGTACCTGCATAACTTAAAGTAGAACCTTTTGCATAGCGCGGAGAATTAGTTCCTCCAAAGCGCGCATTACCAATTAGCAAAGTGCCATTAATTAAAGGAGCATTAATTCCTAGAGTTGTAATAGTTGAGTTGGAAGAATTACAAGTAAGGTTATAAAAAGTAGTAGGTCCCGTAATAGTAGCACCTTGTACAATAAAAGTACCGCCATTAGCACGTACACTGGAATCAAGATTCCCTCCTGTGTTTGAAATAGTTCCGTTGACCGTAACAGTCTTTCCGTTTAATGATAAATACCCAGTTTTTAAATTTAGATTTTGGATAGACGGAGATGAATTTAGAGTGACCGTGTTTTGTCCTGATGGCCCGGTATTATCAATTGTTACAGAACCACCACCATTGATTGTTGCCGGTAAGCCATTCCCGGTACTTGTATTTGTAAGGCCTTCATAAACATAATTAGCAGTTGATGGGAAAGTACGGCTTCCGGTGTTTTGAATATTGCCTGAAAGCGTAGGGCTGGTAGTGATCCCATTAGGGTCGGCCATTTTTAATGTAGCAGCATTGCTATTAGCCACGCTAAAGTTACAGGCTCCGTAAATATGCCCTACTGTACAATCAAGTGTGCCGTTTACAACGAAAGAAGCAGAAACAGTCAGGCTGGAGCCTGTTATAATTATAAGCGAAGCCCCTGTATTAATAGTAATATTAGTACAGGAAGCTAAAGAGGAAATACCAACCGGCGAACCACTATTTATTATTACATTATCTCCCGCTGTTGGTATGCCTGCAGGCGACCATGTAGTGGGGTTGTTCCAAACACCACCGGCACCTGTTGATTGGTAGTTAGTTGCATTAGCGAATTGAAAAGCAGCTAATAAAGAAAAAACAAGGAGTGCCTTTTTAAAGGAAGTAAAAAGAGTCATGTAACAGTGATTATTTGAAATAGAATGTGTTAAAGTAGCTATTACAAAATTAAATTATTAGCACAGATATTAACGATATTCAACAAACAATTTTACTGCTTGTTTAGCCTCTTTTACATCGTGTACTCTCAATATAGATGCGCCATTCATTAAAGCCATGGTGTTTAATACAGTCGTGCCATTAAGGGCTTCTTCCGCAGTTATTCCCAATGTTTTATAAATAGTCGATTTTCTTGAAAGACCTGCTAAAATTGGTTTTTGCAGCATCGAAAAAATATTTAATTCTTTTAGCAGCTTAAAATTATGCTGGATAGTCTTGCCGAACCCGAAGCCGGGGTCAATGATCACATCGTTAATACCCGCTTTTACACATTGATTTGTTTTGCTGATAAAATAATCAAGTACATCTTTTACCACATTGTTATAAACAGGATTTTTTTGCATTGTATCCGGTGTCCCTTTCATGTGCATACAGATATAAGGGACTTTTAATGCTGCAACCATTGCGATCATTTCTTTATCCATTTCTCCGGCACTGATATCATTTACAATAGAGGCGCCTGCGGTCACAGCTTCCTGCGCCACTTTGCTATGGTAAGTATCGATAGAAATAACCAGCTGAGGAAAATGATGATGAATAGCTTTTACAACAGGTAGTATGCGTTGCAATTCTTCATCTACACTAATACGTTCACTATTTGGCCTGGTGCTTTGTCCGCCGATATCGAGTATATCGGCGCCATCTGTAACCATTTTTTCTGCTAACACGATGATGCTATCAAGGTTGTCATACTTACCCCCACCGTAAAACGAGTCTGGCGTAGCGTTAACAATCCCCATTACCAGCGGTTTATCGATTATTAACAATTTTCCTTTGCAGTTAAGTGTGTACATCAGTGTAAACGATTAATTTTGAGTTCAACAAAAGTATAAGACATTTACCAAACGATGAGCACAATTCAGCAATACGATTCGGCAGTTCAATCCTGTAAAGACATATTTTTAAAGAAAACGAAAGATTATGGCACTTCATGGAGAGTGTACAGGATCATTTCCATTGCTGATCAAATATACATCAAAGCAAAGCGCATTCGTACTATACAGGAATTGGGCGAACAAAAGATCGGTGATGATATCCGCAGTGAATTCAAAGGTATTTTAAATTATGCGATCATCGGGTTGATACAATTAGGAATTGATAAAGATGATATAGAAGAATTGCCTGTTGCGGAAGTAGAAAGATTGTATACGGAACAAGCAGGGATTGCAAAGAAATTAATGCTCGACAAAAACCACGATTATGGTGAAGCATGGAGAGAAATGAGCCAGGAAAGTTTTGCTGATCTAACATTGGCAAAGCTGTTGCGCATTAAACAGATCATTGCTAATAAAGGACAAACATTAATAAGCGAGGGAATAGATGCTAACTTTTACGATATCATTAATTATGCTGCATTTGCGCTAATATTGATCGAAGAAGGAAAACATAAATAGGTCTTAACGTAAAAAATAAAAAGTAAAAAAAATATTAACTTCTCCGCAACATCCCTTCAGGGGACGGGGGCAAAATAATTACATGAAAATAGCAGTAAACATTTCAAGAATCATAGTAGGGATATTGTTTATTTTTTCCGGTGTGATAAAAGCAATCGATCCATTGGGATTGGCGTATAAAACACAAGAGTTTTTCGAAGCATGGGGTGATAGCGGCGGATGGATACAAAGTGTAATGAATAGCCTACACGATTTTGCATTGGCATTTTCAATCATCATGATCACTATTGAAGTGTTGGCAGGCGTTGCGTTACTAATTGGCTGGCGCAAAAAAATAGTATTATGGGTATTGTTTTACATGACTTTATTCTATACTTTTTTAACGGCCTATTCTTTATTTACAGGAAAAATAAGAGAGTGTGGTTGTTTCGGAAATTGTTTTCCTATAACTGATCTGCAAACATTTATTAAAAATCTGGTACTGCTTGCGTTGATCATTATTCTTATCATAGGTAAAAATTATATCACACCGCTTTTTCAGGCAATGTCGAATTTTGGCATAATTGTACTAACGGTAATGGGTGTTGTTTTTCTGCAATCAACCGTGTTAGAACATTTGCCTTTGATCGATTGCTTGCCATATAAAAAGGGCAATAACTTATTAGAGCTTCGTAAAATGCCTGCAGACGCAACGTTTGATAAATTCTCTTATTCTTTTGTATATAAAAAAGGTACAGAACAGAAAGAATTTACTACAGATAATTTACCCGATTCAACCTGGCAATTTGTAGAACAGAAAAAAATATTGGTTGAAAAGGGTAATGGTAAATTACCGGCAATCAATGATTTCTCTTTAGCTGACATGAATGGTAATGATTCTACAGATGTTATTTTGTCTCAACAAGGAAAATATTATTTATTCTTTTTAAATAAATTGGATAAAAGATCTGTGTATAGCTGGGAAAATAATTTTGCTAATCTGATCAAAAAAGCCAGAGCAAATAAAGAAAATGTGTATGTCGTAACATCAGATAATGAAAAGGTTGATAGCTTTATTAACGTAAGGAAAAAGCTTGATGTTCCGGTATTTACCTGCGATATGACAGCGATTAAAACAGCGGCCCGTTCTACACCAACATTATTTTTAATGAATGGCCCGGTGGTAGAAAAAAAATGGGGCGTAGCGGACATCGCAACAGCAGCTAAATAATTTATTGATCTTTTAAAATACCAAATGAAAAAAACAATTCCTGTCCTGGCTGTAATAGTAATTCTGTTGCTTAGCTGTAAAAAAACTAATAATACTAATGTAACATCTATTAGTTGCGATGGCTTAGTAACTGATACCGCTGGCACTAATGATAGTGCGAGGATATATATGCCAACAGCTTTTACTCCTAATGGCGATGGCTTGAATGATTCTTGTAAAGTGTACTTTACAAATATAGATTCGATATCATTTACAATCTATGATGCAAACAATAATATTGTATTTACTAGTTCTACAGTCAGTCCTACTGTTGCATTTTTAAGAAGTTGGGAACCAACAACGATAAGTGCTACACCGGTAAAATTTTATTATAGAATCCAGGCAGTTACTACAGCAGATAGAAAAATCGGTATTTGTGGTAATGTTTATGAATTACCTTGTTTCCCTGCTAGTATGCCTGAAGATAGTTTTAGGTTTGAAGATCAAATATCTAATAATGGATTTGATCTTCCATCAAACGAAAACTTGCCTACCTGCCATTAAATAAATAAAACTGAAACTCTTTTATTCCATATTAGTTTTATTAGGCGTTGTGATCCTCGTGTTCATAATGTTTCAGGGATTCGGCGATCCTGCGCGCCTGATCGTCGGACAAACAGGCGATAAAAAAACAATGGATAATATCCGAAAGGATCTTTATCTCGACCAACCCAAATGGAAACAATTTATTTTATACCTGAATGATGTTTCGCCGGTTTGTATTCACACAAAAAGTGATATCATTAAAAAAGATCTTCACGGATTATTTATAGGGGGAGAAACAAAAATCGGCATTAAAATCCCTTACTTAGGCAAGAGTTATCAAACTAAAAAAAGTGTAAGCAGTGTTTTAATGGAAGCATTGCCGGGCACGTTATTATTAGCAATAGCGGCTATGTTATTTGCAACGATCATTGGTATTTTATTAGGCGTTATTGCGGCCATGAAAAAAGGAACCTGGTTAGATACATCTGCTGTCTTTGCTAGTATTGCAGGAATATCCGCACCTTCATTTTTCATGGCGATCATTATTGCTTTTGTATTCGGTGTAGTACTACATCCTTTTACAGGATTAAATTTAACAGGCAGTTGGTTTGATATTGATGAAGTAACCGGAGAAAAATATTTAACGCTTAAAAACCTGATACTGCCTGCGCTAACATTAGGCATTCGTCCATTAGCCATCATAACACAACTAACAAGAAGCAGCATGCTGGATGTATTGAATCAGGATTATATACGCACAGCTTATGCAAAAGGATTATCAAAAAGAACGGTGATCTTTAAACATGCTTTACGCAATGCATTAAACCCTGTTATCACTGCAATAACAGGATGGTTTGCTGAGTTGCTGGCTGGAGCATTCTTTGTAGAATATATTTTTGGCTGGAAAGGCATCGGAAAAATAACCGTAGATGCGTTAGAAAAATTAGACTATCCCGTAGTGATGGGTTCTGTATTGATAAGCGCCTGCATCTTTATTCTGATCAATCTTTTAGCAGATGTATTGTACAGTGTTGTTGATCCGAGAGTTCGATAATAAGTCAAAAGGTAAAAATGAAAACCCCTAGTAAAAAAGCATCTAACACTTTTAGGTTTTGACTTTTGACTTATCACTTATTTAATAACCACTTCAGTAATTACTTTCTCTCCAAGCGCTTCATTTACTCTTTCTAAAATTTTATCTTTTTGATACAACAATTCATTTTTCAAAGGGCCAACTGCAGTATTGATAAATAAAGTTTGATTAATGATCTGGATTTTATCTGTGTACTTCGCAATTGTTTTACCCATTATTTGTTCCCACACTTCTTCAATGCGCATAGCCTGCATGCCACTCTTTAAGCGGCTCTGCTTTAAAAATTGCTGAATGGCATCCTGCATTGAAAATTCACCCACGGTAATAATTGTAAATGGTAAATGATAAATTGTAAATGATATAAAGGATCATTGCTACTGCAATTTACCATTTACCATTTACAATTTACCATTAAATTAAATCGATATGATTTGATAAGTAGTCTCTAACGTGGTCAGCGCCAGCTCAAGCCTATCCTGATGTGTATCATAATAAAAACCTGTCCTTTGTTTTCATTACAAACCCAGTGTAATAGATTTTGCATTCTGCCACCATCTAATTTTTCAAAAACATCATCTAGTAAAAGGAGCGGGGCAAAACCTTTTTTCGTTTTTAATAATTCAAATTCTGCCAGCTTAAGCGCAAATAATAAGCTTTTTCTTTGTCCTTGCGAAGCAATGTTTTTAAACACTTGCCCATTTAACTGGATAGAAATATCATCTTTATGTATTCCTCCATTAGTGCGTTGCAGTATAAAATCTTTTTCTCTGAATTGATTAATGACCGACTGAAAATTATTGGTATTTAACTGGCTATCATATTGAAGTGTTACCGCTTCATCATTATCAGCAATTTGGGTATAAAACTTTTGCACTAACGGTATCATTGATGCAGTAAAATCTTTTCGCCTTACGTAAATGTATTCACCTGGTTTTATTAACTGCTCATCCAGCACTTCTAATAAATGCCAATCTGTTTTACCTTGTTCTGCAAAGCGTTTTAGTAAACTATTGCGTTGCTGTAATACTTTAGTGTATTGAATTAACTGTTGCAGATAATCAGCATCCATTTGACTTAATACGGTATCAATAAATTTCCTGCGTTCTTCACTGGCACCGGTGATTAATTCAATATCATCGGGCGCAATCATCACACAGGGAAACCTGCCAATATGCTGCGAGAATTTTTCGTACGGAACGTCATTCAAAAACAATTCTTTTTTCCCCACACCGCGATGAATGCAAATAACTTTTTCTTTACCAAAATCACCTTCCAATCTAAATCCATCAGCCCCAAATAAAATGTTCATCGAATCTGATCTGGAAAAATAACTTTTCGTAAAACTGAGGTAATAAATAGCATCTAAAAGATTTGTTTTGCCTTTTCCATTTGGTCCGCAAATACCGATTACTCTTTCCGTAAAGTTGAAAGTAGTCAATGAGTAATTTTTGAATTGGGTGGTTATTATTTTGGAAAGGCGGTGCATTGGTACAAAGTTACTTATTCGTAAAGCAAATCGGAAGTGAAAAGTAAAAAGTGAAAACCCAAAACTGATCAGAAAATATTAATTATTACATATTAAATATTCAATATCTAACAATCTCTAATTTTGCCTTTTTGATTTGAATTTTCCTCTTATCTTTGCCACCTAAAACTTAACCCATTGGCTACAAAGTTTTCTAAAGAAACATACCTATACTGGTACGAATTAATGCTTTTATTGCGCAGATTTGAAGAAAAAGTCGGCCAATTGTATGGAATGCAAAAAATACGTGGCTTCTGCCATTTGTATATTGGACAAGAGGCTGTTGCAGCCGGTTGTATGACAGCTACAAACCCAGGCGATAAATTTATCACTGCTTACCGTGATCACGCTTTGGCAATTGCTAAAGGCGTTTCTGCTAAATCTTGTTTGGCTGAATTGTATGGTAAAGCCACAGGTTGTAGTAAAGGAAAAGGTGGAAGTATGCACTTTTTTGGTGTAGATGTAGGCTTTTTCGGTGGTCATGGTATCGTTGGTGCTCAAATAGGTACCGGTGCAGGTTTGGCTTTTGCTGAAAGATACAGAGGTACAGATAATGCTGTTCTTTGCTTTTTTGGTGATGGTGCTGCAAGACAAGGTATGCTACACGAAACATTCAACATGGCGATGTTATGGAAACTGCCGGTAGTGTTTATTTGCGAAAATAATAACTACGCAATGGGCACTTCAGTAGCTCGTACTACCAACGTATTAGATATTTACAAAATTGCTGATGGCTACGAAATGCCTGCTGACAGCGTTGATGGGATGAGTCCTGAAGCAGTTCATGATGCAGTGCAGAAAGCTATTACAAGAGCAAGAGAAAAAGGCGGCCCAACTTTGTTGGAAATCAAAACCTACCGTTATAAAGGTCACAGTATGAGTGATCCGCAAAAATACCGTACTAAAGAAGAATTAGAAGAGTACAAAGAAAGAGATCCGATCGATCATGTATTGGAAGTATTGAAAAAAGAACATAAAGTAACTGACGATATTATTGCAGCGATCGACGAAAGAGTTAAACTTGAAGTGGAAGATTGCGTAAAATTTGCAGAAGAAAGCCCTTGGCCTGCTGATGACGAATTATTAAAAGACGTTTACGCACAAGCTGATTATCCATTTATAATGGATTAGTACCATACTATTTAAACGAACAAACATAAACAACAAACGATGCAAGAAACAAATGAAGTAGTTGAGAAGGCGAAAGACTTTTGGGCTAAATTTAGTAAGCAAGTTATATATATAGGATCTGCAGTAATTATAGTAGGTGCATTATGGTTAGGTTACAGAAACTTTATTCAGGAACCTAAAATGGCAAAAGCTGATGATCTTCTTTTCCCTACAGAAGGACTTTTTGATAAAATGAGCCAAACCGGTTTTAGTAAAGATTCTATCAATATCGTATTGAATGGAGGTACTAATGTTACCGGCGTATTAAAAATTGCATCTACTTACAGCAGTACACCTGCAGGTAACAGAGCAAAATATATTGCAGGTACTTGTTATTTACACAATGGCGATTATGCTAATGCAGTCAAATTCCTAAAAGATTTTTCTACGAACGCAACACAAGTACAAAGTGCAGCGTATTCAATGTTAGGTGATGCTTATGCAGAACAGAAGAATAATGATGATGCATTAACCTACTATAAAAAATCAGCAACAGTAAATGAAAAAGACGAATTCAGTGCTTCTGAAGGATTTTTCAAAGCTGCATTATTTGCTGAAACGATAGGTAAAACATCTGACGCAATTGAATTATTTCAAAAAGTAAAAGATAACTATCCAAACAGCGCACACGCAAGAGACGTTGATAAATATCTTGCGCAGTTAGGCGTTTTAAATTAGGAAATACAAATGGTGAATTAAGGATTTTAGTAGCAATATGTTCGATTCATCATTCTTAATTCATCATTCTTAATTAATACCTATGTCATTAGTTACAACATCGAATTTATACAATACAACAGGCATCCAACTTCCATCGGATGCCTATGTAATTATTATACGTACTGAATGGAACGCAGCCATCGTTAATAAATTAGATGAAGGTTGCAGAAAAGTATTGTGGGAACACAAGATTCAATCTAAAACAATTACCGTTCCCGGCGCATTTGAAATTCCTTTTACTATTAAACGCGTATGGGAAGCACATAAAAACAAAGCAGATAAACCTTATGCGTTCATTGCATTAGGTTGCGTAATAAAAGGCGATACGCCTCATTTTGATTATGTATGCAAAGCGGTTACTGACGGCGTATTACAATTAAATTTATCATTACCGGTGCCAACAATTTTTGGCGTGCTAACGGTAGATGATCAGCAACAGGCTGAAGAAAGAATAGGAGGCAAGCACGGCCATAAAGGTGAAGAGGCTGCTATCTCTGCTTTAAAAATGATCCAATTAGCCCTGCATCCCTAGAGCGGTTTAAGTGGTAAGTAATAAGTTGTAAGTAAATTACAGACAGCTTAAAGTTTCGAACTTAGAACGCATAACTTAAAACTTACAACTATTCAATGAAGGTTCACTTATTTATACCATGTTTTGTTGATCAGCTTTATCCGCAAACTGCCTTTAATATGGTAAAGGTGTTGGAGAAAGCCTGCTGCGATGTGTATTATAATACGAATCAGACTTGTTGTGGCCAACCTGCCTTTAATGCTGGTTTTTGGGACGAAGCAAAAGCGGTATGCCAAAAATTTGTAGCTGATTTTGAAGGTGCAGATTACATTGTAGCTCCCAGTGCCAGCTGTGTGGGCTTTGTAAGAAACTACTACACTAAACTTTTAGAAGAATCTCCGGAGGATAATAAGATCAAAAATCTAAGCAAGAATATTTACGAATTCACTGAATTCTTAACCGATGTATTGCAGATTGAAAATTATGGCGCAGAGCTAAATGTAAAAGCAACCTATCATGATAGTTGCGCAGCACTTCGTGAATGTAAAATAAAAGAAGGCCCACGTAAATTACTAAGTTTTGTAAAAGGCCTGGAATTAGTTGAAATGAACGATGTGGAAACCTGTTGTGGTTTCGGTGGAACCTTTTCCGTTAAATTTGATGCCATCTCAATCGGAATGGCAGATCAAAAAGTAACAAATGCTTTAGCTACCGGTGCCGAGTACATCATTTCAACAGACCTTAGCTGTTTGATGCATATTGATGGCTATATCAAGAATAAAAATCTTCCTTTAAAGACAATGCATATTGCCGATGTTTTGGCAACGGGTTGGGAATTATAATGCTACCTGCTATCAATTGTGACTATTCAGGCTTAATATTTGCTTAAACCTTAACTTGTAATTAAGAAAAATTGTTTCTTTTTACAAGTAGATTTGTTGTAAGTGTTTAAAATAAAAAAAATGAAAAAATACGCCCTGACTATTGCTTTTATGGTTACGGCTGCCCTGTTCATTTATTCCAATAGTATTGCTCAAACCCTTGGCTCCCTTCAGCAAACTCCTGTAAATAAAAATTCGAGCTTAAAAGCAGGCTCTTACAATTTCACTTCCTTTTCTAATAGTTATAAAGCGCCAGATGCTAAGTGGCTTGCAAATAATATCGGCTATGCTAATTATCCTGATGCAGGCTTTGTAAGTTCAAGCGATCCTGCTAACAATGCTATTGAAATTGTTGCTAAACGAACAAACGATAGCAAGTATTATATTGATAAGGATACGGCTTCTAAATTTTATATTGTAACAGCAAGCGAAGACATTAATTATCAAAAGAACGGACAGTGGCTAAGTATTGATAAGCGCCTAATACCTTTTTCAAAAAACATATTCGAAGCAAGCCATCAGCAGGAGCCCGTTGGATTTGATGTAAATAAAAAGGCAGCATACATTAAAACAGCGGCAGGTATTTTTTATTGCAACAACTGGCAATTATCCGGTAAGAATACGAATGGTGAAAAATTATTAGCAAAAGCAGATTGGTCAAATTTTTCTGCAGGGGATGACGGAATAAAAATAGTAGACATTTTCCCGGGTATTGATGCAGAAATGGTAGTACAAAAAGGTGCTGTAAAAACAAATTTCATTATTAAGCAAAATAAATTTACGGGCTACCAGCAATTATTACTTACAGATGAATTTGTTGGGAATGAGGCCGGAACATCAGCGGAAATGAAATTCTCCGCGGAACAAACAAAATCATCTGGGCAAAATGAAGATGTTGATTTATCTATCAATAAAAAAACGATAGCGCACATTAGTAAAGCTATATTATTTGCTACAAATGATATTCAATATCTTGACTACAAGATTGATCAAAATCGTTTATCTATTGTGCTTAATGCAGATAATCTTGATCAACAATTATTGAAAGGGAAAGTAATTATAGATCCATTGGTTTCTTCTACGGCGAGTTTGCCTGTTGCATCAATTACGGGCTCTATGAACAATGGGAGCCCTTCGTTTTCGGGCGCTTGCGTATATTCATTAACGATCGCTACGCCGGCAAAAGCAACCTTTACAGGTATGTCTGTAAAATTTGGAATGCTCTCATTGCCGCCGGCAGTAAATAATCAAGCTTTCTTTTTTGTAACGGGAACAAATTGTGATGGAGTCTTATTTCATGCAGATTCTACGGACCGTGCTTTCGATAGCTCAGGTACTTTAATAACAAAAGCACCTGATGGAACTTCCGGCTTTGCAGCTATTGATATATTAAATTGTCTGCCCTCTCCAGCCTGTGTTCCTCAGAATGTTACTTTTTATCTTGGGTTTTATAATACGGTTAAAAATGGTCCGGATGGAGTTTGTAGTAATAAATATGTACAAGCTTATGAACCGTTCGAATTGTTGATAGAAGGTCATACCATCGAAATACAAAATGTAACAGCGTCTCCTGCAACAATATGTTTAGGAACTTCAAGTCAACTAACCGGTACCGCTCATTATGGAGTTCCCCCGTATCCAACATACAATTGGAGTAACGGAATTAATAACCGAAATATTACTGTAAGCCCGCTTGTAACAACAACTTATTCCGTTGCTATTGTTGATCAATGCAATGATACAGCTAAAGGTTCTGTAACCGTAAACGTTGTTAATCCTGTTACGCCATCAGTAATAATTAGCACACCTTCTGCAACCGTTTGCGATGGTTATACAACTGTATTTACAGCAAATCCTGTTAACGGCGGCAATGCGCCAGCTTATCAATGGTATGATAATGGGAATCCTGTTGGGAATAATACTAACACATACTCAACAATGAGTCTTGTTAACGGAGATAAAATAAGTTGTGTTTTAACAAGCAACTATTTTTGTCTGACAACGAATACAGCCAACAGCAATACGATTGCAATGACTGTATTACCAAGCATAACACCTACAGCAAATATTGCAATCTCAGGAAATAATTTTTGCTTTGGAAAGAGTGTAACTTTTGCTGTACATACTACCAATGTCGGTTCTACACCAACTTATAATTGGCAAGTAAACGGGAATGCCATTAATAATAATGATTCCATTTTTACAACAAATACGCTGAAAGATAATGATGTAGTTACATGTATTGTTACTGTTAGTTCTATCGGATGTTATACTTCTCAAACAGTAACATCCAATGCTATTACAGTGATAGTGTATCCTATTCCTGTAATTACTTTCTCTCCTGATAGTATCATCTTAGCACGGTATGATACTATACGAATAAATACAACTGTTACCGGCAGTGTAAAAAGTTTTACCTGGACACCAACTGTAGGGTTAATTAATTCCGAAAGCCTCACACCAATTGCTGATCCTGTAATCAGTACAGTTTATCAACTCAGTGTTACTTCAATAAACGATTGTAAAGCAACAGGTAATACAACTATCCTTGTGTATGATAAAATATTTATGCCTTCAGCTTTTGCGCCTGCTGGCAAAAATAATATTTTCAGAGTACCACCAACTATTACATTCAGTCTCGATAATTTTTCTATCTATGACAGATGGGGAAATAAAGTTTTTATGACAACCGATATTTCAACAGGCTGGGATGGAACAGTAGAAGGTGTGAATGCTGCAAGAGGTGTTTATGTATATGTTATTTCTGGTTCAGATCCACATGGGAAAGTGTTTGTAAAAGGAACTGTTACTTTGCTTCGTTAATCATCTATTTATTAAAATCAAAAAGTGTAGCTGTAAAAACGCCGTGTTCTCGCGGTTTAAAAACTACTTTCCAATTTCCATTATAGCGTAATAAAGAAGGAATAAGGTATGATCCGAAATGCGTTAATTCAACCTGCATCTCTACATTAAAATCATACACGCCCGCATCGTAGCTTAAAGTATAATTTCTGGCCATTACATCAAAAGTTCTTATATCAAACCAGGTTGTCATTTCATCAATCACCACTTCATTTATATAAGCGGGTTTTACTTTTATAGAAAATAGATAGCAGCTTGTTGTATCCCGATCAGCGATGTCGATGCTCATGTCATACTTATCGATCATGCCATCGTCAAATATGGCGGTCTTGTTTGAAATAAAGGGAATCCCATTTATTTTTTTGCCGGGATTGAAGAACAGTATTTCTAATTGCTTTTTATGCTTTTCAATGCCTGACAGTCCTTCCGTTGAAATATCTTTACCGCCAACAATATTGTTTTCTCCGCAAATAGTTCCTTTTGCAAAAAATAAGGAAGCGTATAATTCTGCAGTGTAATAATTGTATTCGTGTAGTTTATTGTAAAAATCTCCTGTTGTTTCTTCTTTAATTACTTGAAGGTTCCTGCATCCATTACTTTCTATTTGCTTTGTCTTGCTATTAAGCGAAGCTTGTGTTCCGCCTTTTTTATTTAACATCCGTATATCATTCAGAGAAGTATATCCAAGTATATCAAGATTTTTAAAAGCTTTATAAAAGGTAGTGTCATTTTTAACCCTGTTGATAAAAGACGAAATATCTAATTTAGAGTTTACAACTACTTCAGATAATAAGATCGCCTTGCCGCCAATATAAACAGCAGTATCTTTCGTTTGCGCAGCGGCTGTGACAAACAGTATGCAACAAAAAAAAACAGGTATGATCTTTTGTATCATACCTGCAATATAGTGATAAGTAAAAAACTGAAAAGTGAAAACCAAAAAGTAGTGTTATCTTATGTTTGCTCTTAGTTTTTTACTTTTAATTTTTACTTTGGAAAGATCATTCTATAATCAACTTTTACTTTTCCTTTAGAGATATCATCTAATTTCCTTTTGATCATCGTACGCTTTAATGGCTTAAGATAATCTATAAATAGTTTTCCTTCAATATGATCGTATTCATGCAATATTACACGAGCTGTAATGCCATTAAAGGTTTTAGTGAATGGCTGAAAGTTCTCATCTACATAAGATAAAGTAACTTTTTCGCTTCTGAAAACATCTTCACGAACCTTAGGAATACTTAGACATCCTTCATTATAAGACCATTCATCGCCTTCTAACTTAGTGATATGTGCGTTGATAAAAACACCTTTGTAGCCGGTATCTCCGGGATATTCTTTCTCTTCGCCATCTTCCATATTATCAAATATCTGTTTGCTGTCAATTACAAACAAGCGGATATCTCTATTGATCTGCGGCGCAGCAATCCCCACACCATTACTATTGTACATGGTTTCCCACATATCTGCAATCAGTTTTTGAAGATCAGGATAATCAGCTGAAATATCTTTGCAAGCCTTTCTTAAAACGGGAGCACCGTACGCAACTATTGGAAGAATCATAATTTTATTCAACTCCTAAACGAAGTATTGTTTTTTATAGTAACACAATGGGCAAATTTATGTCAACCAAAGGATATTTCCTTTGGTATAAAATTCTATTAAAAGCGGTGTTATATAAAGCGGTGTTATATAATGAGTATGATATCAGGAAGAACATCAAAAATCTTTTTTTGTAATTACAGATAGACAATTTTAAGTAATGCAGTTTCATTTTTTGATGGTGTTTAACCATTGAGATATACTAATTGAATAACGAAGACGATTTTTTAATAAATAATTCAAGATTTTTTTTATTCATTATTCAGACAATGTGAATAACGTTGGATGTGGCTATGGCAAATAGTTACACGTAATATTTTGCAATAAAATCAATATAAAACAGGAGCTATAGTGGATAAAATTGAATGCGAATATTAATAAATCTTTAATAAAAATTTGGCGAATAAAATGCATCCCCCTACCTTCGCACTCCGTTAGAAAAAAGCGGTATAGTTCTTAAGAAAAATTGACCTGGAAAGTATAGTAGTTATTAGTAAGATTGTTGCGAAACAATTTGAAAATAATTACAAATAAATTTGGGTAATAAAATATTGATACTTACCTTTGCGCCCCGACAAAATCGGGACACGAAATAAGTGTTAAAAGATCTTTGAAAGTTTGGAAATAATAGCACGAATCATTTATGATTCA
>Ga0210406_10000600_pt1 | contig 48715 bp, 41 predicted proteins | sample IncBWC30MmetaG_FD_155454 | JGI IMG/M metagenome (GOLD analysis project Ga0210406, IMG submission 155454) | Forest soil microbial communities from Barre Woods Harvard Forest LTER site, Petersham, Massachusetts, United States - Inc-BW-C-30-M | ecosystem: Environmental > Terrestrial > Soil >...
CTAGCCCCAAGTGGAACCCTTCTCAAAAGCCTTATTGTTCTTCGTAAGCATGCGTTTCCATTCGGCATCGTCTAATTCGGGGGTAATTTCGTAATAGTCAAACAGCATCCAAATGAACCTTTCGACCGACATTCTGCGTGTTGGAAAGTGGAGGCGAGGGACACAGGCACAGCCTATAGGAAGGTGTGGATCGCGGACCTGTGTTTCGTCGGGATGCCAACGGTAGGACACCAATTCTTTCCAAACCCCATCCACTTCAACGTTTAGCGTGTAGTCGTAGTTGAGGGTTATGGCCTTATACCCTCCAAGCTTTCATCTACACCGATGCGAAACGTTCAACTAACTAACATCAATGGTTCGATTGCCTCCGGCACACAGCACGGTTGCGGGTGGCTCGTAGGTAAGCGAGTAGCGATTGTTCGAGATTTGAAAGTAGCTTTACCACAGTGTTCTTAGCTACGCCTGTCATGCGAACCGTGACTGACCCACTAGCGATTCGCCCGCTGCGTTGACGGCTCTGCTTTGCTCCCCTTATAGTCAAAGTTTGCATTACACATTGTTGAATCCGCATCCACCACAGGAGAATCATCCGGCATGCCTCGGGAGATCGCGAAGGCCTACGACCCTCAGCAGATAGAACCGCGCTGGTCGGAATATTGGGTGAAGGACAATCTTTTTCGCGCCGATGCGAACGCGCCGGGACCGGTTTTTTCCATCGTCATTCCGCCGCCGAACGTGACCGGTTCGCTGCACATCGGCCACATGCTGGAGCATACCGAGATCGACATTCTCACCCGCTGGCACCGCATGCGCGGATACAACACCTTGTATCTCCCGGGAACCGACCACGCAGGAATCTCCACCCAGCGCGTGGTGGTGAAACACCTGATGGATCAAGGCATTGACTACCAGAAGCTGGGACGCGCGGAGTTTGAAAAGCAGGTTTGGAAGTGGAAAGAAGAAGCGGGCAGCCAAATCACGCAGCAGATGAAAGACATTGGGGAGAGCTGCGATTGGTCGAGGGAAAAGTTTACGCTCTCACCGGAAATGTCTCGCGTGGTGCGCGAAGTATTTGTGCGCTTGTACGAAGAAGGATTGATTTACCGCGAAACCCGGCTGGTCAATTGGTGTCCCGTCTGTTTGACGGTGCTGAGCGACCTGGAAGTGCTGCACGAGGAACGGCAGGGGCATCTCTGGCACATCAAATATCCGGTGGCTGGCAGCGATGAATTTGTCGTGGTGGCCACAACGCGGCCGGAGACCATGCTGGGCGACACGGCGGTTGCGGTTCATCCCAAAGACGAACGGTATCAACAACTGCTTGGCAAAAACGCGCTCTTGCCGTTGATGAACCGCGAAATCCCGATCATCGCCGACGAGATGGTGGACCGCGAATTCGGAACCGGCGCGGTAAAGATTACTCCCGCGCACGATCCTGCCGATTTTGAACTGGGGCGGCGGCACAAACTGCCCGAAATCGATGTGATGACCAACGATGGACATATGAATTCCAACGCGGGAGCGTATGCAGGGCTGGACCGATTCGCGACAAGAAAAAAAGTTGTTGAAGACTTAACGGCGCTGGGGCTGCTCGATAGGGTGACTGAACATGCGCACGCGATCGGGATTTGCGAGCGAAGCAAGACCATCGTTGAACCGCGGATTTCGACGCAATGGTTCTGCAAAATGAAACCGCTGGCGGAGCCGGCGATTGCGCTGGTGGAACGCGAAGAAATTCAGATCATTCCGGAGAACCGGCGCCAGGAATATCTGAACTGGATGCAGAATATCCGCGACTGGACCCTCTCGCGGCAGCTCTGGTGGGGGCACCGCATTCCCGCATGGTATTGCAAGGAAAACAACCACATCACGGTGGCGCGCCAGGCACCGGCGAAGTGCGGCGCGTGCGGATCGGAGAACCTGGAACAGGATCCGGACGTGCTGGATACCTGGTTCAGCTCGGGCCTGTGGCCGTTTTCGACGCTGGGCTGGCCGGAGAAAACGGCCGATTACGAAGAATACTACCCGACGAGTCTGTTGATCACCGGGTACGACATCCTGTTTTTCTGGGTGGCGAGAATGATCATGCTCGGCATCCACTTCACGGGAAAAGTTCCGTTCCGCGCTGTGTATTTGCATTCGCTGGTGCGCACAATCAGCGGCGAGAAGATGTCCAAGTCCAAAGGCACGGGACTGGACCCGGTCCAGCTGAACCAGAAATACGGCACCGACGCGGTGCGCTTCTGTCTGACATCGATGGCCGCGCCTGGCACCGACATCATTATGACCGAGGACCGCCTGCTGGGCGCGCGCTCCTTCGCAAATAAAATCTGGAATTCTTCGCGCTTCGTGTTCGTAAACCTGGACAAATTTGAAGAGGGCGGCGCGAAGCTCGAAGAACTGGCAGCTCCTGAAATTCGCGAAAAGGCGCCGTATGCTTTTGCGGGAAAAGTTCCACTCATTGACGCGTGGCTCTTTGCGCGTTTGGCCGCCACTCTGGACACAGTGAAGGATGCGTTCGAAACGCAGCGCTTTCACGAGGCGGTGCAAAGCATCTACCAATTTTTCTGGAATGATTTCTGCGACTGGTATATCGAATGGATAAAGCCCGAATTGACGGGCGCGAATCGCGAGCGAGCCACGATTGCGTGGCAAAATCTTTTTGCCGCATTCGAAGCGGCGCTGCGGCTGCTTCATCCGGTCATGCCGTTTCTGACCGAAGAGCTTTGGCATCAGTTGCCGCATCGTGCCGGAGCGAAGTCTATCGCGCTCGAGCGTTATCCCGAGGCGCGTGAATACTGGCGAAACACGACCGCGCTGGAACAATTTGAGCTAGTGCAAGAGGTCGTTAAGTCGGTTCGCGCAATCCGAGCGGACATGAAGCTCGATCCGAAAAAACGGATCGCCGCCGAATTTTCCAGCGAAAATGCGCATATCCGTGAGACTATCGCGGCGAATCTCGAAGGTATCCTGAGGCTGGCGCTGCTTACCGAACTGACGATCGCCGACGCGAAGCTCGCGCAATCGGGCGGGGGCTTGCGGTCCACTTCATCGTTCGATCTACGGGTTCCGCATGTCGAAACTGTTGACGTCGCCTCGGAGCTGGTGCGGTTGAAGAAAGAGCAAGCTAGGCTGACAAAGGATATCGCGTTAAAGGAAGGGCAACTCGGAAGCGAGACATTTCGCTGCCGGGCTCCCGAGAAAATTATTCAAGGGTTGGAAGCGACGTTGGGGGATCGGCGGATCGAGCTGCAAAAGATAACGGAAAGAATACGAGAATTGGAATCCGGCAAATGACCGGTGGACTGAACCTCAAGGCGAGCTGGGGCGCAGCATGCTGCGCCCCTACACATGGGCTGCGCGCGCGCGAGTTTATAAATAACGCAGAGCGAAGGCGCTTCTCGTGAACTGGGAGTCTGAATACGTTCAGCGGTTGGTGCAGACGGCGCTGGAAGAAGATATCGGCGCTGGAGACGCTACGGTTCTAGCCACCATTCCTGCTCGCGCGACGGGTAAAGCGCGCATCGTCGCCCGTGAAGACCTGGTTTGCGCCGGATTGCCGATGACTGAGAAAGTTTTTCGTGCGCTTGATCCGGACATGAAGATGGAGTTGCGCGTTCACGACGGCGATTTGGTCAGCAAAAGAACGGTGCTGCTTCATCTGCACGGAAAAGCGCGCGCGATTCTCACTGGAGAACGGACTGCGTTGAATTTTCTCAGCCGCCTCTGTGGAATCGCAACGCTGGTCCATCACTTCGTGGAAAAGATTCAGGGGACACGCGCAAGGATTCGCGATACCCGCAAGACTAGTCCAGGACTACGATTGCTGGAAAAGTACGCGGTGAAGACGGGCGGCGGGACGAATCACCGGATCGGGCTGTATGACGCGATTTTGCTCAAGGAAAACCACATCGCCCTGGCTGGCGGCGTGAAGCAAGCGCTGAACCAGGCGCACTCGTACGCGGCGCTCCATTACAAGCCGGATGCGCTGACCGCTTATGAGGAAGCGGTTCCCTCACGCGCGTCTGACACGGTGCTGCCGATTCAAATTGAAGTTCGCGACGAACGCGAACTCCGTGAGGCACTTTCCGCCGGCGCCGAAGCCATCCTGCTGGATAACATGACGCCCGTCGAAGCGAAACGATCCGTGGACCTGGCGCGGGCGATCCGTCCGGATTGCGTCGTCGAAATTTCCGGCGGCATCGCACTTGAAAATGTCCGCGCTTATGCCGAAACCGGCGCCGACTTTCTTTCGTCCGGCACGCTGACGCACTCCGCGCCGGCTGCGAACCTCAGTTTGCTTGTGGACTCCATCGAGGACAAGTAAGCTACGCTCAGCTTCCATGGCTCCTACTTCTCTTCCTGGCACCACCGACCGGCGGCTGGCTGCCCTGCTCACAATGTTTGCGGACAACGCAACCATTGCCATCAGCGGATCGCGCATCGCGAAGGAGATAGGCGTTTCGCGCTCGACGGTGTGGGGTTGGGTGGAACGGCTGCGCGAAGTCGGCGTTCGCGTGAAAGGCAAGCCCAACACCGGATATTTTCTCGAGCGCGTGCCGGACATTCTTACTCCGGACATGCTGCGCCAACGCTTGAAGGGCAGCATGTTTGCAAAAAGGATTCAACATTTTTTCCGCACTGATTCGACAAATCGCGTCGCGATGGAGCTGGGATACGCCGGCGAGCCGGAAGGCGCGGTCATTCTGGCGGAAGAGCAAACTGCCGGACGTGGGCGAGCCGGACGGAGGTGGCACTCTGAACGAGCAGCAGGTATTTACGTAACGTTGCTGCTTCGTCCGAAGATCTCTCCAGTGCAAGCGCCGCTGCTGACGATGATGGCGGGTCTTTCCGCCCACGCCGCGATTCAGGCGCAGACCGGTATGCGGCCCGACGTGAAATGGCCCAATGACCTAATTTTGAACGGCAAGAAACTGGGTGGCATTCTGACCGAAATGCACGCCGAGCCTACTTTAGTGCGCTTCGTGATTGTTGGGATTGGTATTAATGTGAATCAAGAAACCTTTCCGAGTGAGCTGAGTCGTGTTGCAACTTCTCTGCGCGTGGAAACCGGGAAAAATCAATCGAGGCTGGAGTTGCTGACGCGGTTGCTCCGCGAATTTGAGACCGATTACAATCGTTTCTTGCGTGACGGCTCAAGTTCGGTGACAGAACGCTTCACGCAAATCTCTTCCTACGCGCTCGGCAAGAAAGTTCGCGTAACGAATGGGAATGAGACTTACGTTGGTGTCACCGCTGGGCTGCGGCCTGAAGGCCTGTTGCAGGTACAACGCGAGGACGGCGCAGTGGTCACGGTGCTTGCAGGCGACGTAGCGGAAATCAGGTAGACGAGAATCCATTCATGCTGCTGACCATTGATGTAGGCAATACCAACACTGTCCTCGGCGTTTTTCGCGACGAAGAATTGATCGCGCACTGGCGACTTACGACCGCGCGGATGCAGACGGTCGATGAGTACGGAGTATTGACGCGCAATCTTTTTACTTTAAAGCAACTCGATCCCACAGGAGTAACCGGCGTTATCATCAGCTCAGTCGTCCCGCCGATGAATTGGACGCTGTCCGAGCTGGCGAAGATTTATTTTGGCCAGAGAGCGATGTTCGTGGAAGCAGGCGTGAAAACCGGCATGGCAGTTCTGGTCGACAATCCGCTCGATGTAGGGGCCGATCGCATCGTCAATGGGGTCGCGGCGTTCCACAAATACGGCGGGCCGTGCATCGTGGTGGATTTCGGAACGGCCATCACTTTCGACGCGATTTCTGCAAAGGGCGAATATCTTGGCGGCGTCATCGCGCCAGGGCTGGGCATTGCTTCGGAAGCGCTTTTCGCACGGGCTGCGAAACTTCCTCGCGTGGAAATCAAGGATCCCGGAAAAGTCATCGGCACGAATACCGTGACCCACATGCAGGCCGGCCTGTACTACGGCGCGGTGGACATGGTGGACGGCATGCTCACGCGCATGAAAGCCGAACTCGGCGGAAAGCCGAAAGTTATCGCAACGGGCGGGCAAGCGAAGCTGGTGGCGAAAGGTTCCAGGCATATCGAGCATACCGACGACTTCTTGACGCTCGAAGGCTTGCGCATTATCTGGGAGAAAAATCAGCTCGCCGACGCCGTGAAAAAACACGAACCGAAAGCCGCCCGGTAGGCACGAGGGATGGAAGAGTGGAATTACTTCAACTATTTCACGGAAATTGAAGAATATTTCTGGAAGAAACGCGGGTCGCATCTGCTGGTGTCTCCTCTCGATTGGGCGATCATGGAAACGTGGCAAAAAGCGGGCGTGCCGCTCGAAGCCGTGTTCAAAGGAATGGACAGCGCGTTTGAAAGCTACGGCCGTTCACGACGCGGCGCAGGCAAACCGCTGAAGAGCCTCGCGTACTGCACCGACGCCGTGCTCGATGCTGCTGAACAAGCGAACGAAGCCGCCGCCGGACGCGCCCCTGCAAACTCTGCAGCCAAACCGTCATCGTTTGAACGGGACGACTTGCGCCGATACTTTCAGCGTAATTCTGAAATGTTGCGAGCTGCGGCAAATACACACGCGGAAAAGCCTGAATTCGTGACATTATGGGAAGAGGCGTTGCGCGCGCTGCAAAACTGCGCACCGCTGGTTGATTCGCCAGGCCCGCTGGACGTTGAGGATCTTGAGCGCCGTTTGACTTTGCTCGACGAGCGAATCCACGCGGGAATGTTGCTGCATGCCAGTGAAGAATTGCTATTGCGGCTGCGCCGCGAAATGGATGGGGCGCTATCTGCGTACCGGCGCAAAATGAAGACCGGTCAGCTGGCGCTGGTGGAGAAACAGTTTCTGCAAAAAAGACTGCTTGAGGAATTTCGTGTTCCGCGTTTGAGTCTTTTCTATCTTTCGTAACATTCTTTCCAAGCCCTGTCGGTTCGTTGAGCTCACCCAGGCGAAAGACTCGGTGTTATGTTTTTATGGGAATTAGGGAGAATAGGAACGACTATGTCAGAGGAATTACAGTTATTGATTGAGAAGCTGGTGTATGGGGGCGATGGGCTCGGACATGCCGAAGGAAATACAGTTTTCACGCCCTACGTTTTGCCGGCAGAAGAAATTCGCGCCGAAGTAACTTCGCGCAAGAAAAAGTTGCTGTGGGCAAAGCCGCTGGAAATTCTCAAAGCCGCCCCGGCGCGCGTAAAGCCCGAGTGTCCACATTTCGGAACCTGCGGCGGCTGCCACTACCAACACGCGTCGTACGATGCGCAAGTGAAGTTCAAGCTCGAGATCCTGCGCGAAACACTCTCTCGAATGGGCGGCGTGAGCTGGGCCGGCGAAATTGAAATCCATATAGGGGAACCACTGCACTATCGCAATCGCGCGCAGTGGGTTGTGAGCAACGCCCATCCGCGCGCGCTCGGATATTATTTGCCGGAGAGCAACGCGATTGTTCCCATCGATCACTGCGATGTATTGTCGCCAGCGTTGGCCGAGACTTTTGCTCGTCTGCAAGAAATCACGCGACGCGGTTCCCTGCCCGCCGAAGTTCTGGAAATTGAAGCGTTCGTTGACTCGTCCGACGCGAAGATTGCGCTCAACGTCGCCTTCAAGGAGTTTCGAAATCCAGTTCCGGAGCTCACCAAGCTATTTCACGATACCGTTCCTGCGCTGCAAAGCTTGCTGCTTTTGGATCAAAAGAAAAACCGCTTCGAACTTTCTGGCCCGGGCTATTTAATTCAAGAAGCCTCCGGCTACCAATTCCGCGTCAGCCACCTTTCGTTCTTCCAGGTCAATCGCTTTTTGGTCGAAGACCTGCTTCGAACGGTGATTGCCGGCGCCAAAGGCGACCTCGCGCTGGATCTCTACGCCGGAGTAGGTTTTTTCACCCTGCCATTGACCAAAACATTTCAGCGAGTGGTCAGCGTGGACGCGAATCTCTCCGCTACGCGGAACTTGCGTGAAAACGCCGATACCGCGGACACGTCCATCGTATCGCAGCACCTGCAAACGGAGGAGTTTCTGAAGACCGCCACCGAAGCACCGGATTTCGTGGTCCTCGATCCGCCGCGCGCCGGGCTCGGGCAAACCTCCGCACAAAAACTCGCTGAGCTCGGCCCCAAAGAAATCGCATACCTATCATGCGATCCGTCGACACTGGCGCGCGATCTGGCGATCCTGATGCAAACGTCCCGCAAACCGGCGGACTCCACTCCAAGCAAACATCGCTACGAAATTACCTCAATGGATTTCTTCGACCTCTTTCCTCAGACCTATCACATTGAAGCTCTCGTGCGGTTACGACGGATGGAATGAAGCTCCCGGCCGTTGCCAATCGCGAGTGCTTTTGCCTCCGGGGTCGCGATTGCTTTCTGGCCGCCGGTCGCAAACCGTGCATGCTAACGGGGATTTGTTTTGGGAGAAGCGGCCGCAACGCTTCTGCTGATCGCCGTCGCGGTATTTCTCCGTCCCGCCAATACTTGCGCGGGGCAACGATTTTCTCACTCGCAGCTTGGCTCGTTCTCGGTTTTTTTCTGCTGCGGCCGCACAACAGCCCAAGCCCAGCAATTTTGTCTTGAACGTGATCGAATCCGGCGAGATCGACCTGCACACGCCGCTTCGCTGGCACGGAACACGTCGCGACGAACCGGCAGCGCTGCCATGGAGCCATTCCTGCAAAATCGGCTTGAACAGCGTCGACTACCAGGAGCGGTCCAGTTTCGTTCAGGGCGGCTTGCGCGCTAGTTTCACTCAGCACGCAGACGATGCCGCTTCGCCCGGCCGACACGCGGGCGATCGAGTTGATCTTGTCGATCAATTCAGCGAAACCGTAAACGCCACAGGATCAGCAGAGCAATCAACAGGAATAAGTAACCTAGTGCCGCCTGGTATTCATGGTTCTTTTTATACTGGGCGAACGAAAACTTTCCGGCCAGTGCGCCAGGCATTTTCACCGCAGTCATCCGCGGCAAAAATAGCGGCACGGCCGCGGCGTACTCCTGGAACGCCGCGCTGTGTTGGCGCAGCAATTCACCCTCTTCCCGCCGCATCACGACGCTATAAACTACGGCAAAATACAACAGCAATATCGCGCCGGAAATCCACGATCGCGTCGCAACGCCGGCGCCTAGTGCTAAGATCGCGCTCCCTAAATAAAGCGGATTCCGCGTGTACGCATAAGGGCCGGTAACCGTCAATTTTTCTTGTTTGTGCAAAAACCCAGCCGCATAGGCGCGTAACCACAATCCAGTCAATCCAATTGCGCCGCCGATCGCCACGGATTCCGGCGTCGGACGAGCAAACCAGAGCACAAACACCGCCAAAATGTATCCCAGGCGTACTCGCCAGCGCGCAAATACGGACGCAGCATTGCTCATGCGGCTTCACGCAGCCCGCGTATCGCGCTCATCACTTCATCAACGCTAATGTGCAGCAGCGATTCGTCCGGCTCGGTTTCGCGTTTATAACTTGTCCTGGCACCTTCCCAACGCAGCACCACTCCTGATCTTCGGTATGGTCCATTGCGAGCCGGATCAGTCGGACCAAAAATCGCAATCACGCGAGTGCCCAAAGCATCCGCCAGGTGCAAGGGACCAGTGTCCCCAGCGACGACCGCGCGGGAATTTTTCAGCAGTGCCATCAGTTGCCCAAGGCTGCCCGTGAACTGTATCGGCTGCGAATTTCCGGTAGCCTGCATCACCTTCGCGGCCAACGGTTCTTCACCTGGTCCGACATTAATCACGCTGCGCAATCCAAACTGCTCGAGGAGTTTCTCCGCCAGCAATCCATATCGTTCGGCTGGCCAACATTTTGAACTCCAGCCGCCTCCAGGACTCAACACGATATATTCTTCCGTTCCGTCTTGTGCGATTCGCGCCCGCACAACTTTCTCATCGTCCTCTGGAACCCGCAGCTTTACATCTCCAGTCGCAATGCGTGCGCCGGCGCGCGCCGACAGTTCCGCATTCTGATCCGCTACATGTCTGTCCGGCGAAACTCTCACGCGGTCCGTATAGAGAATCGGGACGCCTGCTTCACGAATCGTTTCCGAAGAAAATCCTATTCGTCGCCCAATTCGCGCAAGAAACGGGATTGCCGCCGACTTCCACAAACCCTGGTAATCGATCGCTGCATCGAAACGATGCTTCCGAATACGCGCGAGAATGCTTCGCACGTTCGACCAATTTCTCGTGTCCATGGGCCAAACTTCCGTTGCCAGCCCGCTGGTCTTCACTAAAAATTCCCACTTTGGGTGTGTCAACCAGATGATCTCAGCATTCGGAAAAGATGTTCGCAGCCCACTCACTGCAGGAAACGCGTGCACAATATCGCCGAGGGAACCGAGACGAACCACCAAAAATCTCGGCTCAGTCATGCCGAGCCTTGCGCGCCGTCTGCAGCAATTCGCGTGTGGAATGTTCCTTCGGATCGCCCACGATCGCCACGCGGATTCCCAACCGATCCGCGGTTGCCTTTTCCGGAACCGTCTCCACGGTATAGTCTGTCCCCTTTGCGTGTATTTGCGGGCGCAATTCCGCGAGCAGCATTTCTACGTTCGCTTCCGGAAAAATTAACACGTAATCCACCATGCGCAGCGATGCCACCAGCAAAGCTCGCGCCCGTTCTTCCAGGACAGGACGCCCCGGCCCCTTCAGTCCCTGCACTCCGGAGTCAGCGTTCACTCCGACGATCAGCGCATCTCCTTCGGCCCGCGCGCCAGCCAGATATCGCACGTGCCCCACGTGCAATAGGTCGAAGCATCCGTTGGCAAACACAATTTGCTTCCCCTGCGCGCGCAGGCGGTCAACAACTTGCGAAGCCTCAACTCGTGAAATAATTTTTGCCTCGGCTGCTCGCATTGCTGTCAGCTCGTGACGCCGGAAACTTCCGCGCGAATCGCGCCGAGCAATTCCGCGCTGGTAACAACCGCCGTGCCGCGCTTCATCACCACGAGTCCACCTGCGATGTTCGCAATTTGCGCCGCCTCCAATGCCGAAGCACCGGACGCAAGCGCCAGAGTGTATGCGGCCAATACGGTATCTCCGGCACCCGTCACATCCACTGCCTGATCGCTTCCATGCACTGGAATCTGGGTCAGCTTTTTCCCGGCGCGTTCGAACAACGCCATGCCGTCTTTTCCGCGCGTCACCAGCAACGATTGCAGACCCATTTTTCTAAGTGTAGCCTTGCCGCACTTCTCCAATTCGTTCAAATCGCGTCCGATGTTGCTGTGGTGCAACGCTTCCAGTTCCGCCTCGTTCGGCGTCGCCGCCATAATCCCGCAATTTGCATAAGCATCCAACCGGTAACGTGCATCCAGCGTGGTCACTCTCGCCGAACTCTTCCCGCGCACCATTTGTTTTACCGCCGCCGGCGACGGCACGCCGAATCCATAGTCTGAGATCGCCATTCCATCCGCGAACTGCAACTTCGTTTGTAATTTTGCAGCGACTCTCGCGAGAGTCTTTTCCGGTGGCGGCGCGGAAGGCTCGCGGTCCACACGCAGCACTTGCTGCGCCACGGTATGCATCCATCCGGCCAGGAATCGCGTCTTCGTCGGCGTAACCCAGTCCTTCGCTCGTAAGATGCCGCTCGTGTCCACGCCAATCTGGCGAAAATATTCCGTCAGCGCATTTCCTGCCGCGTCTTCGCCGACAACAGTTATGGGATAAACCTTCGCTCCGAGCGCGGCCAGATTGTTCGCCGCATTCGCTCCGCCACCCGGAGCCACCATTGTCCCGCGCTGCCGCAAAATCAGCACCGGCGCTTCCCGCGAAACTCGTGAGATCTCGCCGAATTGAAACTCATCCGCGACGAAGTCGCCAAACAAAACAATCTTTTTCCCGGCGAAGCGCTCCACAATATCGCCCAGCGCCGCCAGATCCATCGAAACCTCGCTTCCGCTTTTCTGACCGGCGCTCATCTCCGCACTTCCTGCAAAATCCATTCGACAGCCTCAGGCAAATCAGCAGCCACCAACTCCGGCTGGCGCGCCCAATTTTTCGCGTGCCAGGCAAGCTCGCCCTCTCCGAAGCCCGTTCTCACCAAAACGCTGCGCGCCCCAGCGCAGTGCGCAAGTTCCACATCACTCCGCCGATCTCCGACCACGAACGATTCCTTCAAATCCAATCCCAACTCCCGCGCCGCCTGTTCCAGCATCCCGGTCTTCGGCTTGCGGCACTCACATTGGTCCGAGGAAACATGTGGGCAAAAATACACGCCATCCAGCCGCGCCCCGGCTTCCAGTAACTCTGCCTTCATGCGCTCATGAACGTCGCGCACCAGTTGTTCAGGAAAATATCCCCGCGCCACCCCGGATTGATTGGTCACCACGATCACCGCAAGCGCGGCCTCGTTCAATCTGCGTATCGCGACCGCGGCTCCGGGCAGCAGCCGGAAACGGCTTAGGTGATTCAAATAGCCCACCTCTTCGCTGACCGTTCCGTCGCGATCCAGAAATACCGCAGGGCGAGCAGCTCCATTAGCCAGCGGCCACCTCCGCGAGCCTATGCAATATTCCGCTGCTGACTCTTTCCGGTGCAATCGACGTCATGCACCGATGATCCGTCGGACATCTGCGCAGGAAACACGGGCTGCAGTATGGCTTTTCTTGAACAATCGTACATCGTGGCGTTACCGGCGCAGTTCCGTAAGGATCTGTCGGGCCAAACACCGCAACCACCGGCAATCCCACCGCCGCCGCGACATGCATCGCACCCGAATCATTGCCCACGAACGCTGTGCACCGCGAGAGCAGCGCAGGTAATTCGGCAATTTCCGTTTTTCCCGTTAAGTCCAGCGCCGCGTGTTGCAATCCCGCCTGAATCGCCTCCGAGACCGCAGCCTCACTGGAAGTGCCAAACAAAATTACTTCTGCCGCACGCGCTTTCAGCAATTGACTGATCGCCGCCGCAAACCGTTCTGGCGGCCAGCACTTTGCCGAACCGTAAGCCGCTCCTGCGCCGACCGCAACTCGAAGCGCGCCGAGCTTCGAACCTAAGCTCTGCAATTTTTCTTCGGCGCGTCGCGACTGCTCGTCAGGCACCAGCAGCGAAATTTCCAGAACATCAGGAATCGCGTCAATCCATCCGGCGCGCTTCACCAACTCCAAATAATAAGACTTTTCATGCGTTGGAATTTCACCCGCGCGCGGCGTTCGAATCGGCTTCGTTAACAGCAGGCCGCGCCCATCGCGGTTGTAACCAATTCTTTCCGGGATACCCGCGCGCCACGCAATCCACGCCGCATCGAACGCGTTCTGCAGCAGCAAAGCGGTATTGAACTTTTTGCTTCGCAGCTCCGCAATCAGTCTTTCTCGGCCCCGAAATCCAGCGTGTTCGCCCTTCCGGTCATAGCCGATCAGCTCGTCCGCGATTCCCTGCCCGCGATAAATATCTGCTACGTACGGCAACGCCAAAATCGCAATCTCCGCCTCTGGAAATCGCCTCCGCACCGCACGCAACGCGGGCAACGCCATGATCGCATCGCCCACCCAGTTGGTCGCACGGATCAGCAGCTTCACGCCGCCGCCCCCTTGCGTGATGCAATTTTATTCTTGAGCAGTAAATAAAATTCTTTGTCGTCGCTCAGTTCCAGCGCAATCCTGCAACAATAAAGTTTCAGCTCGGAAAAATGCACTTTCTTAAGATTCTGAATGTCTTTCTCGGTCGTCAGCAGTGCCTTAGCTCCGACTCGCTGCGCATGGGCCTCCAGTATTTTCGCGTCGTGCGAAGTATAAGAATGATGGTCTCCAAATACGTGCTGACCGGCGATTCCTATGCCCCACCTCTTTAGATCGCTCAAAAATGCCGATGGGTTTCCGATTCCGCAGAACGCAAATACCGGCTGCGGCGGTAATTCATCCTCCGCCACGTCTGCCTGCTGGGGTTTGCTCACACACCTGAAACCAAGAAGCCTGGTTTCCGCCGAAAAAGTTGGTAAATCTTCGGCAGCCTTGCGGGTCGCTTGTCTGGCCGTGGAATCCGAGTGCTCGCTCGACACTCGCGTTAACACCAGCGCGCTCGCGCGCCGCAACGCGGAAAGCGGCTCACGCATGCTCCCCGCCGGCAATAGCCATTTCGTCGAGTCAAAAGTTGTCGAGTCCACCAGCACGATGTCCACGTCGCGAGCCAACTCCAGATGTTGAAATCCGTCGTCCAACAAGAATACATTTACTGGCTGCTCCGCCTCGATGCGCCTGCCTTCCACGTAACGATCTGAGCCAACACCAAAGACCGCTCGATCGCCAAGCCGTTCTTTCATCATTTCTACTTCATCGCTGCTTCCGCCAGTGCCACGATAGCCGCGGCTGAGAATTCCTACATGCTTTCCCTCCGCCAGAAATCTCTCCGCCAGCCACAGCACCATTGGCGTTTTACCGGTGCCTCCAACGGTCAGGTTTCCCACGCTGATCACCGGCGTGCTCAGACGTTTCGTCGTATAAATTCCCTGCGCGTACAACCACGCGTGCAATCGGGCCGCCGCGCCGTACATCAGCGACAACGGCAAAAGAAGCAGTCTGTATGGCAACGGCATGGTCATTTAGTTGGACTTCGCGGCACCTGCAATATACGTCCGAATCGCCCCCACTGCACGCTCCGTCGCTCCGCGGCTCTCGTCCACCAGCCGTCGCGCTGTTTCTCCCATTTTTTTGTCGCGCTCAGGACTACGCAGCAACTCAATCCAGGAAACTCCCGCGTCCTCGGGACTGGCAACCTGCAACGCCGCGCCTGCGGTCACGAACCTGTGCGCGATCTCCGCGAAATTCTCCATGGACTCGCCAAACACCGGCACTTTTCCAAATGCCGCTGGCTCCAGAATGTTGTGTCCGCCCGATTCCACCAGCGATCCGCCAACCAACACGCCATCCGCCAGGCGGTACAACGACGCTAGTTCGCCGATACTGTCGAGCAACAGCACCGTCACATCATCCGCGATCTGTGTTTCCGTTCCGCCGAGTGTCTGCCCGCCTGGCGCTGGCGCTTGCAAACTCGATCGCCGCACATATTTCCGTTGCGACTCCGTGATGAATGCCGCCGCCGCTTCGAATCGCTCCGGCTTGCGCGGCGCCAGCACCATCAGCGCCTTCCGATACTCGCCCTGCGCCACGCCAAACGCAATCAACGCCAGCGGCTCTTCCGTAGCCACCACACTTCCAGCCACGATCAGCGGCCGACGCCCGGACCGCGCCAACTCCGTTTCCAGCCACTCCGCCAGCGGAGTGTTCGTCGGCAATTCCAAATCGTATTTCAGGTTTCCGCCAACCAGAACTTTCTCCACAGCAGCGCCCAAAGCTTTCACCCGGTCGGCGTCCTTCTCACTCTGCATCCAGAAGCCGCTCACACGTCCTAGCGCATCTCTCAAGAACGGCCGCAGATAGAATCCGGCCAGACTCAACCAGGTGTGCGACCGCGCAAACGACCGGTCGGAAATTCGTCCACTCACAAAAATCACCGGCACATTGCGTCGCGCAGCCTCGCGCAAAAAATTCGGCCAGATCTCCGTCTCCAAAACCACCACCAGAGCCGGTCGCACCGCGTCCAACGCACGCCGCGCGCAAAAGGCCCAATCCAGCGGAAAGTAAATCACTGCATCCGCAAACGGCATTCGCTCTCTCGCCAGTGCTTGTCCGGTAATCGTCGTAGTCGAAACAATCAGCGGCCGCCCGGGAAACTCCTCCCTCAGCCGTTTTGCCAGCGTTAGCCCGGCCAGTACTTCGCCGACCGACACCGCATGCAGCCAGATCGCCCCTGGCCGGTCCGCCGGCAATTTCTGCAACGCCGGAAACGCTAGTCCAAGCCGCTCTTTTAAGTTGGAAAGATATTTTCCGTGACGCATCCCTTGAATCAGCCAGTACGGCGTCAACAATATCGCGGCCAGCCCCATCAATAGGCTATAAACGAGATACACTCAGCAAGGCTCCGGTCTGACCCACTGGGCGCAGGGCAACCCCGCACAATCCCAAGGAATCGAAGGCGACGAGATGCAAAAACATTATTATAGCTGGATTGCGAATAGTTACCGCCTTCCCGTCGCATTTCTTCTGCTGCACGCGCTCGCTCCGATTCCCGTGCTGTTTCCGTTGCCCGCCACTTCGCAACAGCAATCGGTCGCGCAACCAATCACCACTTCCTCACTCGATTCCCACGATGGCCTCACCGTCGCCGCCGATCCCTGGCTTTCCGCCGAACGCTACAAATCCACTTTTCCCAAACAATCTCCCTACGCCGTGGGCGTGCTCGCAATCAAAGTCACCTTTCGCAACGATTCCGACGACAGCATTCGAATCGGCCTCAACCGCATTCGACTGAATCTTACTTTCGACGACAACAATCGCCAGGACCTTCCGCCGCTCTCATCCGAACTTCTCGCCGACGCCGTTCTGCATCCAAAAATAAAAGGCAACAAGCCGCGTCTCCCTCTTCCGATCCCTACTTCTCAAGGCGGACGCGACAAGCACTGGGAAGAATACAAAAAAACCGCTGAAGACGCCGGCTTACACTCCAGCGTCGTCGCTCCGCATAGCTCCATTGAAGGCCTTCTCTATTTCGATTTGCAAAATCAATTCGACCTTTTGCGCAACGCCCACCTCTACATCCCCGACCTCACCGCCCTGGAAAAAGACCGCAACCTGATGTACTTCGACATCGACCTAAGCCGCCCCACGCGTTAGCGACTCCATCCGCCCTATCCACTTCCGTCTCGATCCAGAACAGAGCGTTTGTCATCAACTTAGGAAACTGCTCCCTATTCACCGGCGCAGCCGTTTTTTAAGCTGGTCGCTGGTCTCTATTTTTCCGCCAATTTGCGCGCCTTCTCATCGTCGGCTAACATTGTCATGTCACAATTTTTTTCTCGCTAACACTCATGCAAACTTTTCTCGACTCCCTGAATCCAGAGCAACGTCTCGCCGCCGAAACCACTGAAGGTCCGCTGCTCATCCTCGCCGGAGCCGGCACCGGCAAGACTCGCGCCATCACCTTTCGCATGGCCAATCTCATTCTGCGCGGCGTTCCCGCCGAGTCCATTCTCGCGGTTACTTTCACCAACAAAGCCGCTGAGGAAATGCAGAATCGTGTCTCCGATCTCCTGATGCGCGCGGGAGTCCCGCCCGAACGCCCGTGGCTTTCAACATTTCATTCCTTGTGCGCGCGTATGCTGCGCCGCGAAGCCGCCTCTGCAGGCCTCCCGTCAAACTTTTCCGTCTTCGACGATTCCGACCAGCTCGCCGCAATCAAACTCGCAATGACCAATCTCCACATCGAAGACGACGATCTGCAGCCGCGCGCCGTCCTCAGCCGCATCAGCTTCGCCAAGAATCACGCGCAGTCTCCCACTGACATGCGCCAAGAAGCTTTCACTCCCGATGCGCGTCACACCGCCGATATCTACGCGCAGTACGAAACAATTCTCGCGCAAAGCAAAGCCGTCGATTTCGACGACCTGCTCCTCCGCTCTGCGAGATTGCTCCGCGATTCCCCCGCCGTTTGCGAAAAATGGCAGCGCCGCTTCCAGTACATTCACGTCGACGAATATCAGGACACCAACCGCGTGCAATACGACCTACTGCGCATGCTGGTCGGACCGCATCACAATATCTGCGTCGTCGGCGACGAAGACCAATCCATCTACCGCTGGCGCGGAGCCGATGTTTCCATCCTGCTCAGCTTCTCGCGAGATTTTGTCGAAGCCAAAGTCATTCGCCTCGAACGCAATTACCGTTCCACGCAAAGCATTCTCGATGCAGCCGGCGCCGTCGTAAGAAATAATCCCGACCGCCTTGGCAAAACTCTTCGCGCCGAACAACCCGCCGGAGCCAATCTTCGCTACTTCGAGGCACGAGACGCGCAAGCCGAAGCCGAATTTGTCGCCGAAGAATTGCAAAAGCTGCTCGATGACGATTCCGATCAGACCTGCGCCGTAGAATATCGCACCAACTTTCAATCTCGCGCGTTCGAAGAAGCCTTCCGGCGCCGCGGCGTTCGCTACAAACTGGTCGGTGGCTTCAGTTTTTACAAACGCGCCGAAGTCCAGGATGCACTGGCCTACGTTCGCCTGGCCATGCATCCCGACGACGACATCGCATTCCTTCGTGTACTAAATGTTCCGCCACGTGGCATCGGCAAAACCACCGTCGAATCCCTGCGCGATACCGCCGGCAAAAACGGCACGTCTTTCTGGAATGCCATGGAAGATTTTGTGACCGCAACCGCCGCGGGGCGCGCCGTCGCTCCGCTACGCGCATTCATGGACCTCATCGCTCGCATTCAAGCAGCGCTCACGGAAAAAGAGCCCGCCGACTTCATTCGCTTCGTGCTCGACGAAAGCAGCTACTTGGCAATGCTCAAGGATCGCAACTCGCCTGAAGACGTCGCGCGCATCGAAAATCTTGAGGAACTCACACGCGCAGTGGCCGAAAGCACCGATGCCGGCGAATCCTTTATCGATTTTCTAGACGCTGCCGCGCTGGTGAGCGACGCCGACTCCTTCGAAGGCAAGCCCGGCGTCACGCTAATCACTCTTCACAGCACCAAGGGCCTCGAATTCGATCACGTTTTTCTCACCGGCATGGAAGAAAACATCTGTCCGCACAGCCGCTCGATCAATGAAGAAAAGGGTGTAGAAGAAGAGCGCCGCCTAGTTTACGTAGGCATGACCCGCGCCCGCAAAACTCTTACCCTAACGCGCGCCGTATATCGCCGCATCTTTGGCAACGAACAGCAACTCCGCGCTTCCGAGCCTTCCCGCTTCCTCGCGGAAATTCCCAGCGAACTCGTAGACACCGTTCGCGGCTCCATGGCCGAAATCGGCCAGACTCGCCGCTACGAACCCGATCCCGAATACTCTTACTCTGCTGACGAATTTCTCCGCCGCGTGCGTGGCCGGGTTCCCGCCGCGCGGCAGCCCCAGCGCCCCAGCTCAACGCCCAGCTTCGGCCGCCCCGCAATTCGTCGCGGCGCGGATGCCAATCCACTGCTCGGCCAAAAAGTCCGCCACCCGCAATACGGAGTAGGCACCATCATCGGCGTCGAGGGCGACGATGACGACCGCCGCCTCTCTGTCACCTTTCCCGGCCGCGGCACGAAAAAATTCGTAGAACGCTACGCCCAACTCCAACAGCTTTAGCTTTTCTCTTTTGCATTTTCCGTTTCTTACGCTTCCTTAGTGCCGGGCTTCAGTCCGGCTCTTTCTTTTATAGCGGCCACCCGCCGCGACCGGCGCCTTTGGAGTGCGGCAGCCCAGCTGCCGCTTTTCCGGCGTCGCCCACGCCAGAAAACGCACTCAGCGCCGAACCGTCCGCCCGGTTCTACCGTGCATTCTTATACTTTTGCACCCGGCCAAGTTGCGTCCGCCGCCCGCCTCGCGGTACATTCTTTTCGCACCTCAATCCCCACACGCGTTTCCGGCCCATCTTTCGCGCCGGACTCGATCGGAGCGCCCGGGTGGCATCACCCCTCTTCCGCCGCAAGAACATTGATCAACTCATTTCCGATTGCGAAGGCGCCGAATTTCGCCTCAAGAAATCCTTGGGCTGGCTCAGTCTCACCTCTCTCGGCATTGGCGCGGTCATAGGTTCCGGCATTTTCACCATCATCGGCACCGCCATCGCCGGCCAGAAATTTACAACCTCTTCCATCCTCAACGCACCGCTGCTTCAGTACCTCGTTCATCATTCCGCATCCTTCGGCCGTCCCGGCGCTGGCCCAGCCATCGCGCTCTCCTTCGTCTTGGTGGCCATCGCCTGCGGGTTCGCCTCTGTCTGCTACGCCGAACTCGCGGCCATGATTCCCATAGCCGGCAGCGCCTACACCTACACCTACGCCACCATGGGAGAACTCATCGCCTGGATCATCGGCTGGGACCTCATCCTCGAATATGCCGTCAGCAACATGGCCGTCAGCGTAGGCTTTTCCGCGCACCTGGTTGACCTGCTCGATTGGTTCGGCGTCCATCCCGACCCCAAATGGATTTCCCCTGCCTATTTGCCCAGTGGCCTTCCAGACCTTGCAGGCAACATGATTTACGGCCCTGGCTGGCACTTCGGCTTCAACTGGCCCGCCTTCATCATCGTCATGCTACTCACGGTGATTCTTGTTCGCGGCATTCGCGAGTCCGCGGAAACCAACAACGTCATGGTGCTGATCAAGATCATCGCCATCCTGGCTTTCATCACTTTCGCATCCCGCTTCATTCACACTTCCAATTGGCATCCTTTCTCGCCCAACGGCTGGCCCGGCGTCCTCACTGGCGGCTCCATCGTCTTTTTCACGTACATCGGCTTCGACTCCGTCTCCACCGCCGCCGAAGAATGCACTCATCCGCAGCGCGATCTCCCGCGCGGCATCATCGCCACGCTCGTCATTTGCACCATTCTCTATATCGGCGTGGTGGTCGTGCTCACCGGACTTGTCCGCTGGGACACCTTGCTTGACGACGCGGCTCCGGTCGTGAACACACTCAGAAAACTCCACATCTCAGGATTGCGCCTGGTCGTACTGATCGGCGCGCTCATGGGCATGATTTCTTCACTGCTCGTTTTCCAGATTGGCCAGGCGCGTGTGTGGTTCGCAATGTCCCGCGACGGCCTATTCCCAAAAATCTTCAGCCACGTGCATCACCGCTATCTCACGCCGGATTTCTCCACTTGGGTCGCTGGATTCGTCGTGGGCATTCCCGCGGGCCTGCTCGATATCGGCACCCTGGGAGACCTCGCCAATATCGGCACGCTCTTCGCCTTCGCTCTGGTCGCAGCTGGCGTGCTTATCCTCCGCTATCGCGAACCGGATCGCCCTCGTGCCTTTCGCGCGCCTGGCGGCCCCATCGCACCGGTCCTCACTATCCTCACCTGCCTGTTGCTCATGGCCGGACTTCCCATCATGAACTGGATTCGTTTCTTTGTATGGTTGGCAATCGGACTTGTGATTTACTTCTCCTACAGCCGCAAGCGCAGTACGCTAAGGTTGCAAGCTACAAACTAAACGAGGCTCGCTTGGAATGTTTCGACGATTGCAAACCCTCATCCTCGTCTGCATCGCCGCAGCAATTTTGCTCTCGCCCATTTCCACATCTGCCTGGGGCAACAACGCCAACAAACTCATCGTCAATCGCGCCATTGACACGCTTCCTCCCGACCTGCGCGCCTTCTTCGACGCCAACCGTTCCATTCTTCTTCAGCATGTGAACGATCCCTTCATCACCGTCGAAAAAACTCCCGCTGAACACAAGAATCAATTTATCTATCTCGACAAGTACGGCCGCTTCCCGTTCGAACTGCTTCCCCGCAGCTACAAAGCCGCTGTCTCCAAATTCGGCAGATCCAAGCTGGAATCCAACGGCCTGCTCCCCTGGCAAATCGGCGTCTACAGCGCAAAACTCACCGAAGCCATGCAAACCGGAAAATGGGCAGACGCCAAACTTTACGCCGCCGTCCTCGCTAGTTACGTCGCCGCCGCCCACGACCCGTTCAACACCACCGACAATATGGACGGCCACCTCAGCGCGCAACATGGCATCAACGAGCGTTTCGGAACTTCGCTGGTAGATCGTTACTCCTCGTTTTTCTTCATGCGCCCCAATGACGCCACCTTCATCGCCGATCCTACCGACCACGCATTCGAAGCTTGCCTAAGTTCGCACAGCTGGCTCGAAACAGTCCTCTACGCCGATCGCGAAGCTCACCGCGGCCTCAACGCCTACACCGACGAATACTACGACCACTTCTACAATCAAGCCGGCGCCGTCCTCATCCGTCAAATTTCCGACGCCGCTACCGACGTAGGCTCCTACTGGCTAACCGCCTGGAAAAACGCCGGCCAACCCCCACTCCCCCATTAACCTCAACGTCGATACCCGCTGCCTGCTCGGGCGCTCTCTGTGTGCTCTGCGACTCTGTGGCATCCTTCCTCTTCTTCTCTCGCCTGCTAGACTATCTTGGTGCGCTCCAAGTCCGAAACCAGTCGCTTCCTTCGTCGCATCGCAAAGGCCGAACTCCACCTGCACCTCGAAGGCATGCTCCAGCCGCACCGCGTTACATCCCTTGCCAAAAAATACTCCGTAGCTGTTGAAGATGACGAACTCGCCTCCCGCTATAACTTGCGCGGCTTTTCTCAGTTTCTCGAACTCTTCAAATGGGCCACGTCCTTCCTGCGCGAACCGGACGACTACGCGCAACTCGCGCAAGACGCCGCAACCGCTCTCCACCAACAATGCGTCGTGTACGCCGAAATCACTCTCTCCATCGGCGTAATGCGGTTACGCAAACAAAACGTCTCCGCGAATTTTGCCGCTCTGCGCGAAGTCTTCGCCCGCAACCACGCGGCTGGAACTGGCCCGCAAGTGCAATTTATTTTCGACGCGGTGCGCCAGTTCGGCCCTGCTCCCGCAATGGAAGTGGCCCGCCTCGCCGCCGAACATCGCAACGAAGCCGTAGTCGCCTTCGGTCTCGGCGGCGACGAATTGTCGATTCCGCTCTCGGACTTTCGCAAAGCCTATGCCTACGCGGCCCAACACGGCCTGCACCTCGTCGCTCACGCGGGAGAAACCGGCGGCCCCGAGCAAATCCAGGACGCCATCGAGCTTCTCAATGTCGAACGCATCGGTCACGGCATCGCCGCCATTCGCAGCCCAGCGCTAATGAATACGCTCGTTACCCGCAAAATTCCGCTCGAAATTTGTCTCACCAGCAATCTGTGCACCAACGCTCTCAGTATCCAGTTGAACTCCGCTCATTCCAGAATCGCGCTTCACCCGCTAGCCAAATTCTTCCGTCACGGTATTCCCGTCACGCTCTCCACCGACGATCCAGCCATGTTCCATACCACTCTCTCTGAAGAATACTCAGCCGCCACGCAGACGGGCCTTTCTCTAGACGATCTCGTCGCCATCAATCGCACTGCTTTCGAATATGCATTTCTTCCTCAGACCACCCGGCAGGATTTTCTCGCGCGGCTGACACCGCCCACCGCTCCCTGCTGAACATCTGCCTAACCATCTGCTTGGCCTGTATCGTTCTCCGATTGTGCCTGCTCTGACGGTTGCTCGCTAGACTGCCGTTCTCCTTTCCTCCGATAGCCGACATTGCCCTTGACAAGGCTCAGCCAACCGGGCTTAAATTCGCACAAGTCCAAGGCATCGGCTATCAACGGCCCTTTGCCCTTCCATCTGACGGTCCTTAAAAGCCGTCCCCAAAAGCGCAAACGAGCCATCGAAATCCCGGAGGTGTTTGTGGAAACAGCCATCGGAGTATTCGCCACTCGGGATCGCGCCGCAGAGGCCGTTCAGGAACTGTTGCGCGGTGGCGTTCCGGAAAATTCCATCGTTTTTCTCACCCGCTCCGAGACCGATGCTCAGACTGTGGGCAAACAATTCGGTGCGTACCCCGGCGGTGTCATTGGAGGCGCGGCAGGCATGTCTGCGGGAGTCGCCGCAGCTGTTCTTCTTCCGGCTCCGGGCATCGGTCCGGTATTTGCGTTGGGTTTTGGTGGCGCTGCGTTGCTGGGCTTGGCCGGCGCTGGCAGCGGTTGCAAAGTCGGCGCAACTCTCGCCGAGGATAGCAACCTTCCGGCGTCTGCTTCAGAAGGCGGCCTTTCCATCGATGTGGCGTTTTTCCGCCGTGTTTTGAACGCCGGTCACTCTCTGATCGTCGTTCGAACTGACTATTTTCGGATTGCCACCACCAGCTGCGAAATTTTAGATCGCCTCGGCCTCGGGATGAAGAAAGACACTGATTCGCAATCTATGGTGTCAACGCGGGAAGCGGACGGCGCGGTCATCGCCGACTTTGATGGCAAAATCGCCCTGGCAGACGGAACCAGGCTGCTTCGCGATACTGTTTGCGATTTTCTCGCCCTCGGACACAAACGCATTTTGCTGAACCTCGAAGGCGTGGATTTCATTGATAGCGCTGGCCTCGGCGAACTGGTCCGCGCGCACGCTTCGATTCGCAGCCGTGGCGGCCATCTCAAGCTGTTGAGACCCCGTGACACAGTCCTGAAATTACTGCAGATTACAAAACTGGATGGCTTGTTTGACATCGAGCAGGACGAAGTTGCCGCACTGGTTTCTATTCGCAAGAACGTTTCCGCCCAAGCCGCGGGCTGAATCGCTCGCGTCTTGCGTGCACCCTACCTTCCTTCGTCGGCATCAATACAGTCTTAATCCGCACATCCAACGCTATGCCTGAAAAGCTGCCTGTGGATCCCGTATGGAACGCCTTAGAAACCGTTCACGCGCATTTTGCGTTACGGAATGGCACGGCTGTACGCTATCCCGCCGACGTAGTCCCTTTCGCTGCCATGGATCAAGGGAATCATTCGGACCCGTCGCCTCTGGCGCAATTGCTAACTCTAGGTGAGCACGTTTATGTTATTGGCGCGCAGCCACAGGCCACAAACATCCTTCGAATCGGGCCGGCGCTCAATTGTTTCCAAATGATTTTTCCATTGCCGCCGCCTGCGAATGGCGTGGCAAATGACTCAACGATCCTGCGCATGACCCCAGATGACGCGCCCGCAATGGTTGCTCTTACCGATCTTGCATTTCCGGGATTTTTTCGTGCGCGAACCCATGAAATGGGAACTTATTACGGCATTCGCATGGGCAATGAACTCATCGCCATGGCCGGCGAACGCCTCGCCGTTCCCGGCTTCCGCGAAATCAGCGCCGTGGTCACGCATCCTGCGCACATCGGCCACGGCTACGCCACATTGTTAGTGAATCGCCTGCTGCAAGATCACGCGACAGCAGGGCTGCAGTCTTTTCTCCACGTCACTGAACGAAACTCGCACGCCATTGCTATTTACAAGCGTATGGGTTTCGTCGTCCTCAGGTCCGTCGTGCTGTGGCCGGTCTCGCTTGCTCCCTGACAGAGTCGTTGCGATTCATAGGGGCATGCACGGCGCTCTATCCGTGCTTCCACACGTACAAGAAATCCGTGTCGCCCGCGGTCACTTCCGCGTTGCGCGGTTCAACGCCAAGCGTACTTTTTCCTTGGATTCCGCCAGCCTAACCAGCCGTTTTTTCGATCACGTGCCGATAGCCTCGGTCACCGATCTGTCGCACACCAGGTCTCAGCCTAAGAAGCCGGCCACTGTTCCATCCTGGTTGTCAGAAAGCTAACCTGCAAAAATACTGCTACAATCGGCAGGAGCTTTGCGGTCCGATGAGCTCTCCCAGCCAGTTATCGATTCTGCGTGTCTATCCGGCTTCAGGACTGGAGACTCTAATGCGCCGTGTGTCGGAGCGATCTCTTTGGTATCTCACCAGTCTTACTCTGCTTGCCCTCCTGATTGTCGGCTTCGCCACCGCCCGTTCCATGTCTCGCTTTGCGGACAGCATGAATGCGGTTTCTCACACGCGTCAGGTGGAAACCGCTGTAGAGTCCATCCGCGGCAATTTTTATTCCGCGCAAGATAGCTGCCTCGAGTACGTTTTCGCCGGCCACCAGGAGGCCCTGCAGCAGTTTGAAACCGCCGCGGACGCTCTCCCCGCCCAGTTTGCCGGGCTTCGCAAACTCACTGCGGACAACCTTTCGCAGCAATCTTTGCTCGCTTCGTTGGAGCCGTTAATCAATCAACAGATAGCGTTCCTCCGGACTTCGGCGGCTATGAAAAACAAGGGCGGCAGTACGGAACTGCTGCAGGAATTTTCCACCACCGGTCAAAATTTATCTGAGCAGGTTTCATCGAAATTGGCATCCTTGCACCAAGAGGAACAAAAATTGCTTGGCATGCGCACCATTATTTCCGACAGAACCTACGCCACGCAAAAACTGGTTCTTTCCATTTCTTTTGTGGTCATCCTGCTGTTCACCATTCTGAATTTCCAGGAACTGATGGTGCAGTTGCGCGAACGCCGCAACTCCGAGCAAGTGGTCCGCCGTTTGAGCGGCAAAATTCTTCAGGTCCAGGATGAAGAGCGCCGCAAACTTGCCCGGGACCTGCACGACGGTATCGGCCAGATCTTCGCTGCCCTGAAAATGGAACTGGTACAGCTTTCGCGGTCCGATTCTCACTCCAAAATCCTCGCCAGCTCCATCGAATTGGTGGACCAAGGCCTCAACCAGTCCCGCACTATCTCTTATCTATTGCATCCGCCCATGCTCGACGAGGTAGGTTTCAGCGCTGCTGCGAAATGGCTAGTCGACGGCTTCTCGCAGCGCAGCAAGATCGCTGTCACCCTCGAGATTCCCAGGGACCTGAAGCTGCCGCGAGAACTGGAACTCACGCTGTTCCGCGTCCTGCAGGAAGGGCTGACCAACGTTCATCGCCATTCCGGCAGCGACCGAGCCGAAGTGGTGGTCGCCGCCAATTTTCGATGTATCGTGATGACCGTCACCGATCACGGCAAAGGAATTCCCGCAGCAGTGTTGGAAAATTTCCGAACCAGCAAATCGGCCTCGGGCGTCGGTCTTGCCGGTATGCGGGGACGCGTCGCCGACATTGACGGGAAGTTGGAACTGGAATGTCCCGGCCTGGGCGCCGTCCTTCGCGTAACGATTCCGTGCGCGCAGGTTGTCGAACCCCGCCGGCCGTCTGCCACTCGGCCGCCTCTCGATGAAGTTCAGCCTCCGTCAGCACGGCCTGAGAAAACGCGCGGTTCTGCTTCGGTCAACTTTGCGGCTGTCAATAAGCTTTCCTGATTCGGCAATCCGGGCCTTTTTACAGCCAAATCCAAGACACACATTTAACATTTCCTACCCTTTATCGGGTATTGCCCTCGTATGTAGGCCAGCCTACCGTTGCACTGAGCCCCCCTCAGCAAGTGCTGCGCCGAGGTGACTTATGATGAAGCGCGTTTTAGTCGTCGACGACAACGAGGTCATTCGCCTTATCGTCAGGTCTGCACTCGAAATGCACACCCCATTCGTCATTCAGGAAGCCGTGGACGGTGTGGACGCGCTCGAAAAAGCCGACACCTTCAATCCGGACCTGGTCGTGATGGATCTCGCGATGCCCCGCATGAGCGGCCTGGATGCCACTCGCAACTTGAAACAGTCTCACCCTCCCACCCAGGTGGTTCTTTTCACCTTACACAAAGACTCAATCACCGACTCTGACGCCAATCGCGCAGGGGCCGCAGCCGTAGTGGCAAAGTCCGACGGGCTGGAAACGCTGCTGCAAGAAGTTCAGCACCTCCTCCCGGTTCACTGAGCTTCCCGTTCGTGCGGAGCGTTTGCGAGTGACGTCTGGTCGCAGCTGGCGTGTCTAGTCGCAGTCGGTTTGTCTAGTTACAGCTAGGATTGTCGGCAAAAATCCCGCTGCCGAGCATCCCAATCAGGAACCTCCCGCAGTTCGAGAATTTCGTCAGAACTGGATCATTTTGTAATGAGTCCGGAGCCACGGTCCTGGCTCCGTTGAGATTCTGGCGCTCCGCAATGACTACGCTTTCCCATTTCGCCAGGTTCGCAAACTGATTGTTCAGCAACTGCAATGCACTGCGGTCCGCATTGGTTGACGCGGCGATGGTTGTTTGTTGCAGGCTCTCCTGTACGCGTTCGTGATAGACCTGCGCCCACGAATCGTCCACTGCCAGCCCAAACTTTACCAGCGTTCCCAGCGTCCCTTTCCATTCCTTCATTTCCGCCACCGTCGAGATTGCCGAGCTCGCGAAATCCTTTGACAGCCTTGCGCTCTCTTGCGCAGGGTCTGCATCGAAATCTGTATTAGGGATTGTCAGTGCAACCTGGTTCGGCCCGAATTTTACCGATCCGTTGGTAATCTGCGCCACCGTTTCGACGTCAATATAGGAACGTCCGTTCATCTGTAAGACCGCTACATTCGTGCTTTTCCCATTGATGAACAATTTTTTGTCTGACGCCCGCTGCGCGAACAGCACTCCGCCTAGCAAGACAAATCCAAGTATCACAAATCCAAATACGGCCATTCTTCTGATTTTGCGGTATCTCTTCATGATGTTCCTTCTTGGTAGCTTTCTCCTACGCTGCCAACGGTCTAAGTTCCCTGTGCCGAATTCTCGATTCCTAATTCGCTTTGCAGGTGCGGGGAAGACTCCCCCTATGGAATTTAGATGAAAACACAACGTAGCCGGCTGTGGGGAAAATTTTCAGCTCCGCCTCCTCCGACGACTAGCGAGCAGAGCACCAGAACACAAAGAATTAATTCACTTCAGACAGTACGAACGGAAGAAGTACGCGTTGACTCTGTGAATTTGGCTGAAGGCGGGGGGATGGCCGTCATGGCGCGGGCCAGCGAAAGAATCACTCCGCCAAATAGAAGCGTGTCGGCGAAGTAGTTGAGCCCCTCGACTTTCACCGCAGTACTCGGGTCCGCCAGCGCCACGATCAGGACAGGCCCGTAGATGACCACAACCAGCAGCACAATCCAGGCGCCGAGATAGGTGGCCGCCATGCGCGTCTTCCGCGCCAGCAGAAAGCAGACGCCGGCGATGATGAGGAAGGCGCCCGTCAGATAGTCGATGAAGGGGCGAGCGGGAATCCACGTTGGCATCTGTTTCTCGAGCGGAACTCCGGGAAGTCCCAGCGGATGCAGAAAATGCTGAACGCCGAAAAAGATGGCGGCGATCGCGATCAGCACGCGGCCCACGGCGATGAGATTCTTGCCCGGCGTACGCGATCCGCCCATCGCAATCCCCGCTAAAACCCAGCCGCCGCCGCCGAACGACATTTCCCGGATGACAATCGTCCATAAGATACGCCCCCCGCTCGTGAGGGCTCCTGGAAAGTGAATCATCGCCACAAAGAGGAACATCATGATCCCAAACAGCAGCCCGGACCAGCGCGCCTGACTCTTGATCCCGAAGCTCAACGATGCGGCGATCAACGCAAAGCCGACGAAATAAGCCCAAAACAAACGCCACGGCATGTACGACGGCACCAGATTCATTAGGAATTTTGCGCCGGAAAGATGTTCTGCGCCGAAGGCCGCCAAGGGGATGGCGAAGCACAAGTTGGTCAGGGCTGCGATCTTGTCGAGGCCACGGGCCTGGGCGATATCGTTTTTCGCGGCCAACAGGCCAATTACAAGCAGCACCAGGACGGCGGCGGACATCGAGAAGGCGGTGCGAGAAAATTCAAAAAATGCGGCGAGGAGAGTTGGCTGCATAGACCTACCGATCGGGACAGCGCCTCAAATTCTACGACGGAATTAGTTCAAGGCCACACGTTTCGCGCCAGCCGAGAGGCCATCCGTGGGAGCAATATAGCACGCACAAACACATTGCAGGCTACGCGACGATTCTGGCGGTATGATCGGCAAGTCCGAAATAATCCGTTTCAACGGTTACGCGGCCGGCTGGCGGCGATTCTTCCGCTGTTCCCTCGCCGCTTCCAATTCCCGCTCCTGGTTGGCCTGAATCCTGCTGATGCCCGGCGAGCATGTCCTTCGGCGTATGTTGCCGATGGCGCTGTTCAGTCAGATGTTGTTGTAATGCTCTGGATAACCTTTAATCACGCGGAGCGCCTCGTCTTCTTCAGCGTGACTCACAATACGAATGGAAATGAGCGTCGCAACAATTTCGTGTACCCCCTTACTCGTAAGAAAGAGCAAGTTTTCGGTCCGATCTTCCTTGACTCCCAATTCCTTATTAGTTATCGTATCGCTGTGGTTAGCTCACCGCTTCCCCTAAGCCCCGAACCAACCGCCGCGTTTCTCCTGTCTGCTCCTCCGGTCTCGGTGCGCTCTGTGACTCTGTGGCATCCACTCCGAAGTTTCTTCGTCCTGCTATACTTTCTGCATGAAAGCTCATGTTTGGGTTATGCCGAAGCGCACCGTTCTCGATCCGCAGGGTCAAACCATCCAACACGCTCTTTCCGGACTCGGTTACGCCGCGATTACCGACGTACGCCAGGGCAAATTCTTCGTCCTCAACCTCGATGGCTGGTCGCGCGACGAAGCCCAGCAGCAGCTGGAGAAAATTTCCAAGGAAGTCCTCACCAATCCCGTCATCGAGGAATACCGCTTCGAGATCGTGGACTAGTCAGCTTCTCCAGCTGCTGTTCATCCGACCTCGCCTCCGCGGCCGTCATTCCGAGCGCAGGCGAGGAATCTCTCTCCCTCTTTTTCCGGCGCACCATTTCCAATGTGGCATCAATCTCCCTTTCAAATTTCCGGCCTCTTTGACTCGCGTGCTACGCTTCTAGAAAGACTCGGATTTCAGGGTTTGTACTTACAGACCCTGAGCTACAAATCGAGGAGAGCTGCTGAATGTGCGGAATCGTGGGCTACATCGGCCCCAAAAAAGTTGTTCCGGTGATTGTTGAAGGGCTGCGCAAGCTGGAATACCGCGGCTATGACTCAGCCGGTATCGCGGTGGTGGACGGTGCAGGCAAACTGGAAATTCGCCGCGCTTCCGGCAAGCTGCGCAATCTGGAAGAGGTCATCCAGAAATCCCCAATCAATGGCAGTGAAAGCGGGGGAACCTACGGCATTGGCCACACCCGCTGGGCTACGCATGGCCGTCCCACGGAAGAAAACGCGCACCCGCACCGCGACTGCACCGGGCAAATCGTCGTCGTTCACAACGGCATCATCGAGAATTATCTGGAACTCAAGGAACAGCTGCAGCGCGAAGGCCACAAATTCGTCACCGAGACAGATACCGAGATCGTGGCGCACCTCGTCGAGAAAAATCTGGGCGGCGCAGCGAAAATACCTCTCGAAGAAGCCGTTCGCAAATCGCTCAAGCAGTTGCGCGGAATCTACGCGCTGGTTTTTCTCTCGACCAGCGATCCAGACAAAATTGTCGCGGCTCGCCTCGGACCTCCCGCGGTGGTCGGCCTGGGTGAAGGCGAATATTTTGTCGCCAGCGATATTCCCGCGCTGCTCGAACACACCCGCAGCATGTTTTTCCTCGCCGATGGCGATATCGCGGTGCTCACCAAGAACGGAGTCCGCGTCATGGACCACGACGGCAAGACCGTCGAGCGCAAACCGCATCACGTCGCCTGGGATCCGATCATGGCGGAAAAAGGCGGCTACAAGCACTACATGCAGAAGGAGATTTTCGAGCAGCCGCGCGCCGTTCGCGACACTTTTCTGGGGCGCATTTCGCAGGACACGGGGAAAATCTATCTCGGCGAAATGGGCCTTACCGAGCAGCAATTTCGCGATTTCAAAAACGTGCGTATCGTGGCGTGCGGCACCAGCTGGCATGCCGGCTTAGCCGGAAAATTTATGATCGAGCGGCTGGCGCGCCTGCCGGTGGAAGTGGATTACGGCAGCGAGTTCCGCTATCGCGATCCGATTCTGGACGCGAAAACTTTGACGGTGTGCATCAGCCAGTCGGGAGAAACCGCCGACACCATCGCCGCCCAGCGCGAAGCAAAGTTAAAAGGTTCGCCGACGCTCGCAATCTGCAACGTTCTCGGCTCCATGATTACGCGCGACGCCTCCGGCTCGATTCTAACGCACGCCGGCCCTGAAATCGGCGTCGCTTCGACGAAAGCATTTACCGCACAGCTCACAGCGCTGGTCTTGCTGGCTGCGTATCTCGGAGAAGTTCGCGGAGCGCTCTCCGGCGGCGCGGCAAAAACTCTTTTGCAGGAATTCATCACCATTCCGCACAAGATTGAAACTATTCTGCAGGCCGATCGCAATGGCTTCTACGAAAATCTGGCCCGGCAATTTTTCCGTTGCTCGGATTTTCTGTATTTGGGGCGCGGCATTCACTACCCCATCGCGCTGGAAGGCGCGCTGAAGCTAAAAGAAATTTCCTACATTCACGCCGAAGGCTACCCCGCCGGCGAAATGAAGCACGGCCCCAACGCGCTCATCGACGAAAATCTTCCAGTCGTGGTTTTGGCTACGCGCGACGACAACGATCCTGCTTCCGTGACCCTGTACGAAAAAAGCGTGTCGAATATTAAAGAGGTGAAAGCCCGGGATGGAATTGTGATTTCTATCGTCACGCAAAACGACCATCTCGCCCGCGAAGCGTCGGATCATTTAATCGAATTGCCGCCGGCGCCAGAACTACTGGTGCCGCTGTTAGAAATTATTCCTCTACAATTACTCGCATACCACATCGCCGTACGCCGTGGCTGCGACGTAGACCAACCGCGCAACCTAGCCAAGTCCGTTACGGTAGAATAGTCTTAACTCCGATTGGACATTCTGAGCGCGAACTGGTCGCGCGGCGTTACTTGAGACACCAGAAACCTCTGGTTAATGCTGCCCCGGAGCAGTTGTTTGGGAGAAGAAGAACCGGCAGTGGGGGGGAGATCGCAGAAGCGCGAGCGCGCGCAGAAGAACAAATGAAACAAAATAAGTCTGGCCGAGCAATGAATCGAGGCGGTGATCGCAGCGCTACGCAGCGCGGGTGTTGAGCGGGTTCTCGATCTTGCATGCGGAGAGGGCCGTCTCTTACGCGAATGATTGAAAGACAAAGTGTTCGCCCCAGATTGTTGGTACGGATGCATCGCAGCGCAGTTTGGAACTTACGTCGCGAAAACTGCGGATGGATGATCTGCCGACCATGCAGAAAGACCGCATCAAGCTGATGCATGGTTCGCTGACTTATGGGGACACGCGGCTCGCCGGGCACGATACGGCAACGGTGGTGGAAGTGATCGAGCGAGCGAGTGGTGGCAGGGATTAACGGGCGCGGGGGCGGCGAAGGAATGGTGGTGAAACCATTTGGCTTTGTTGCGCGCGGCCGACGGGAACTTGTTCAACCGGCGATCAAGTGCCGCGGCCGCGAGTACCTGGGAATTATCTGCGGTCCGGAATATTTGTTGCCTGGGAACCAGGAACGCTTGCGCGCGCGGGCTGTTTCGACGAAGCGATCGTTCGCACTGCGTGCGTTTTGCGCTTGGCGTTGAGGCGCTGGAACGTTTTGTGAGGTGTCTTTGGAGTGTTGGCACTGGAGAGCGAGCCTGTTGATCCAAAGCTGTAGCTTGATCAATAGCCGCGCTGATGCAGATAGAACGAGCGGGTTTCGGTAGAATGCAGATATGCGCAACCGCGTGATAGTCCCAATACATTGTGGCCTTCTTATTCTGGCGAACATCTTGAGCTCTTCCACTTGCGCACAGACCGAGGGGAGTGGAACGGCGGAGCTGCGGGAGGTGAAGAGTGATGGGCAGAAGAAATTGACGGAGGGGCAGATTGCGGCGCTGACCGGGCTGCAGACTGGGTCGCAGGTGGGGCGGGAGGATTTGCAGAAGGCGGCGGACAAATTGGTGGCTTCGGGATTGTTCGCTACAGTGAAGTACGACTTTAAGACTCGCGCCGAAGGACTAACGCTTAGTTTCCATGTGACGGAATCGCCGCGGGTTCCGGCTTATTACGATAATTTTCCGTGGTTTGGGGATTCGGAATTGAACGATGCGATTCGCGCGCAACTTCCCTTTTTTGATGGGACACTGCCGGAGGGCGGCAAGGTGGTGGACATGGCAGCGGAAGCGATTCACGGGCTTCTTGCAGCACACAAATTGGATTTGCCGGTGCAGCATCAAGTGGTTGGCAATCCGCTGGGCGATGGAAATATTCAGCAATTTACGCTGGAGGGCGCCGGGCTGAAAATTGCGAAATTGAGTTTTAGCGACGCGGCGCTGGCGACCAATCCCGTGGTGCAACAGCATCTTTCGGAGATTAACGGCAAACCGTATTCGCGTACGACGATTGATGTTTTCTTAGCCGAACAGATTCGTCCGGTTTATTTGCGACAAGGCTATTTGAAGGCGAAGCTGGGGCCGCCGGAAGTGCGGCTGTCAGGGCCGCCGACTGCGAAGTTGCCGGAAGAGCTTCCGGTTTATATTCCCATTGCAGCTGGAGATGTCTATCACTTTGGCGATGCGCAGTGGTCGGGCAACAATGTGATTTCGTCCATTTCCCTGGCTTCGTATTTGGGATTGAAAACTGGCGCCGTCGCTAATGGAATGGAAATGGAAGCGGCGCTGGAACAGATTCGCGAGGAGTACGGGCGACGCGGGTATCTGGATGCCACAGTGCAGCCGGAGACTTTGTTCGACGAAGCGGCGCACACGGTTTCGTACAAGATTGCGACAACGGAAGGCAAGCAGTATCACATGGGCGGCTGGGTGATTACCGGGGTTTCCACGAACGCGGAATCGCGAGTGCGCACAACGTTTCCGATCGCGGCCGGGGATGTTTTCGACAAAATAAAGTACGAGGATTTTTTGGCGCAACTGCAGAGTCACTCGAAGGATATTTTCGGTGAGTTGCCGGTGCACTATGACAGCGTGGGGCACTGGCTGCGAGCGGACGCGGACAAGGGAATTGTGGATGTGTTGCTGGATTTCAAATAACCTTCGGACAGGGCGAATGCTGTACACGAGTAAACCGCTACCTACGATATACTTCCGGCGATGAGTTCCCTGGTGCAAATTCGCAAGCAAGAATCAGACGAAATGGATGCCTCGCGCAAAGAGACGGAGTTGCTGGCGCGGCTGGGGGAGTTGCCATCCCTGCTGATTGCGGTTTCGGGGGGAGCGGATTCCGCCTATCTGGCGTGGGCAGCGCATCGGGCGCTCCGTGCACGGGCGCTTTCGGTGACGGCCATTTCGCCGAGCTATGCGGCGCACGATCGGGCGGAGCTGGAAAAGTTCATCGCGCACACTGGAGTGCGGCACGAATTTGTGGAGACGCATGAGATGGAAAATCCCGCGTACCGGGCGAATGCGGGAGACCGTTGCTACTACTGCAAGGATGAACTTTTTACTGTGCTTGACGAATTAGCGAAAGAGCAAGGATTTGCCGCGGTGGCTTACGGCGTGAACGCGGATGACAGCAGCGATTTTCGTCCTGGGCATCGGGCGGCCGCGGAACATCGCGTGCTTGCGCCGCTGCTTGAGGCGAACATGAACAAGGCGGAGATCCGCGCGCTTTCGCAACGCGCTGGATTGCCGACTTGGGATCGTCCGGCGTCGGCGTGTCTTTCATCGCGGTTGCCGTACGGAACGGAAGTGACGCCGGAGCGGCTGATGCTGATTGAGAGCGGCGAAGCGATTTTGCGGGAATTGGGATTCCGGCAATTTCGTGTGAGATTGCACGACAAACTGGCGCGCATCGAGATTGCCGCGGAAGAATTACCCTTGGCGATGACACCGGAGATGGGAGCCGCGATTTCACGGCGGTTTAAGGCCGTGGGGTTTCTTTATGTTGCGCTGGATTTGGAGGGTTACCGGCAAGGGTCGCTGAATGCGGCGTTGCGGGTGCGGTAGCAGGATGTTGGAGGTTGGGGAACATCGGGGGCGGTCGGCTCGTATCTTATTGTGCCCGGCATTTGCGAGACGCTTTTGTTCATTGGTCAACTCTGAAGAACCAGAGATTAGCTCGCACGCCTGGGCAAGTCAGGGGCCAGCAGGCTGCGCCGCTACGGGAAATGATGGATCGTGCGGCGATGGCCGGATAGAGATTGGCGGAGGAAGAATGATTCGCAGATGCAGGTTGAAGATCGTGGCGCCGGTTTTTGCCGCAACATTCGCAACATTGTTGATTGCGGGATGCGGGGCGGGCGCGGCGTCAAACGGATCGTTCGATCGAACTTACACGGTGACGGGGCCAATTCGCCTGGATCTTTCGAATGCCAGCGGTGCAATCCACATTACGGGAACCTCTGGCAACACTGTTCATATTCATGGCGACGTGCATGCGCGGGGATTTCTGTTCAACAATCCGGAAAAACAAGCGCGGCAGCTTTCGGCAGATCCACCGATCGAGCAGAAGCCGGACATTATTCGAGTGGGCAAGAATGTGACTGAGCTGAACGGCGTCTCGATCGACTACATGATCGAACTGCCGCACAACGCGGAGGTGTTGACGAGGGTCGCATCGGGCGAACAGACGATCAGCAATTTGCAGGGGCCGGTGAAAATTGATTCAGCTTCGGGTGCGATCGAATTGAGCAAGATTGAACGGTCCGTGCAGGTCAATTCGGCGAGTGGATCGATTCGGGCGCAAGACTTGGGAGACGACCTGCATGTAACAACTGCTTCAGGAAATATAACCGTTGCGAACATAAAAGGCGACGTGCGCATCCATGGGGTTTCGAGTTCGATGAGTATTTCGGGGCCTGGCGCACGGGTGGAAGCGGCCACGACTAGCGGCAGTGTTGAGATTTCCGGCGCAGGCAATGATGTGACCGCTAGTTCGGTCGCCGGCCGGGTTTCGGTGCGCGGGAATCCGTCCGGGAACAGCTATTGGAATTTGAAAACGACTTCGGGCACGGTGGAAGTGGGGGTGCCGGCTTCGGCGAATTTCCATCTTTCGGCGCAAGCAGTGTCCGGAGATATCAATGCGGGAATTCCTATCGTGATCGAAGATCAGGATAAACATAGTTTGCGCGCGCGGGTTGGTAATGCCGGCGGCCGGGTAGAGATTCATACGGTGTCTGGTGGGATTCGGGTGCAGCCGGTTTCCTGAGCGGAACCAGTCAACGGTCGATAGTTCAAGGTTGAAAGTAAACGCTAGAAGCCCTCAGCTCGCGATACAATCCGGACTATGAGCAGCCGGTGCATCGTCGTTGCGGCCGTATTGTGGATCGGCTGCGTGATATTTCCTACGCTATTGACCGCGCAATCGTCCGCACAGTCGTCTGCCCCCACGCCGGCGCAGGCGGCTGGTGCTACGCCTAACACCAGCGGAAAACAAACGGCGGCGGAAAAGAAAGCGGCGCAGAAACAAGCTGCCGCGAAGCCGCTGTCGCCCGCCGAAGAACTACAAAAAGCCATCAGTGATGCTGGGAACGACCGCGCGGCACTGGTGAAAAACCTGCAAGGATATCTGGAAAAATATCCCGAAGCTCCGGAACGGCCGCAGATCTACCGGGCGCTGGTGGAAGCGTGCATGCAGTTTCACGACGATGGGTGCGCGACGAATTACGCGGAGCGAATTGTTTCGTTGACGCCGGGTGACAATTCGATGGCGCTGCTGGCGATTCAATTGCTAGAACGAGCGGGAGACGCGGCGTCTGTTGGAAGGGCGGTGACCTACGCTACTCGCGTTTACGAATCGGTGAAGAATTCTCCGATCGCGGAAAAATCGCCGCGCGTGTCGGCGGAGGAGTGGGAGAGCCAGAAGAAGCGCGATGAATCGGCGATGTTGGCCTTGCGTGGAAGGCTGGAAGCGCGATTACAGGCCAGTATCACGGCGCGGAAAGACTTTGAAAATAGTTATGCGCTGCTGCCGAATGCGAGCGCCGCGCTTAGGCTGGGAGAATTCGACGAGCTGGCGAAAGATTATAAGAGCGCCGCGACGTGGTATGGGCGTGCGTTCGCGCTTTCGGATACGGCAACGAAATCGGGAAACCGGCGCGAGATACGGGAAAAAATGGGAAACGCTTGGCGACTCGCGCATGGGAACGATGCGGGGCTGGGAGATTTTCTGTTGAAGACGATCGATGATGTGACCGCATCGTCGGCTGCGCCTCGCGTTAAGCGCAATGCGGGAGCGAAGGATGCATTTGCGTACGTGCTGCGCCGGGCGCCGGATGGATCGGCGTATCCAATGGCGGGGCAAAAAGGAAAAGTGCTGGTGATCAATTTTTGGGCTACTTGGTGCGGGCCGTGCCATGCGCTGGAACCGATTTATGAAAAGCTGGCGGCACGTTATGCGGGGAATACGGGAGTAGTGTTTCTTTCCGCGAATTGCGATGAGGATGAATCGCTTGTGAAGCCGTACTTGGCGGAACGGAAGCCGCGTTCGAGCGAAGTGTTTGCCGATGGGTTGGACGAATCGTTTGCCGTGGATTCGTTTCCTACAGTGTTGATTGTGGACCGCGGCGGGAGAGTGGTGTTTCGCGCGAACGGATTCGATCCGGAGACGATTGAGCAGGAGTTGGGGGAGGCGATTCTGCAGGCTGTGGCAATAACAGCGGATGCGGGGAAGCCTTCGGCGCCGTCGGCACATTAGCGCCCAGAAACAATCTAAGGAAAAAAAGATAACGTAGAGACGGAGAGGGCGCAGAGAACTACGTCTGGAATTGCGTTTGTATGAAGAAAAGATGGCGGGATAAACGCGCCGCTACAAAACCCGGATCAAGAGATGGGTGCGTAGCCGCAGCGCGACGGGTAGTTAGCGGGCGATGACTTCCTGGGCAGCCAGAATGGTGTTGGCGTGGATGCGGATGGTGTCTTCTACGCGGCGGGCGTAGCCGCCGGCTAGTGTTGTGGCGATCGGGATATTGCGGGTTCGTGCCAGTTGGAAAACGCCTTTGTCGCGGGATTTCAGGCCGGATTTGGTGAGACCTAGGCCGCCTAGTTGGTCTTCGCAGAAGGGGTCGGCGCCGCCCAGGTAGAAAAGAATGTCGGGGCGGAATTCGTCAAGTGACTTTTCTACCGCGGGCAGAAGAATCGAAAGATATTCTTCGTCTTCTACTCCGTCGTCCAGATTCAAGTCCAAGTTTGAAGGTGGCTTATCGGCTGGGTAGTTATGTTGTTGGTGGATGGAAAGAGTGAAGACGGAATCGTCGTTGCGGAAAATGTGAGCGGTGCCGTTGCCTTGATGAACGTCGGTGTCCACGACCATAGCGTTCTTGATGAGTTTATCGTGTTGCAGGCGGCGGATAGCGATGGCGACGTCGTTTATCGCGCAGAAGCCTTCGCCGTGATTGGCGTAGGCGTGGTGAAAGCCACCGGTGAGGTTGCTGGCGAAGCCGTCGCGGAGCGCGAGTTGTCCGGCGAGGATTGTGCCGCCTGCGGCAAGCCAGACGGCTTCGGCTAGTTCGGGCGAGTACGGAACTTCTAATTTCATAATTTCGCTGGCGGTGAGTGTGCCGTTTTTTAGTTTGCTTACCCATTCGGGTGTGTGCACGGGGAGGAGATCTTCGTCGGAGGCGCGATCCGGTTGAACGATGTCGTCGGGTGAGGCGATTTTTTCGTGGAGGAGAAGTTCGTAGAGAAGCCGAAATTTTTGCGATGGGAAAACGTGGGTGCCGAGGTTGAGATCGTAGCGGGGGTGGTAGACGAGTTTGAAGGGGAGCATGGAATGGGCCGCCAGAAGAGATTTTATGAATGGTGCCGCCGTGCGCGCAAGGGTGAGGTCGGTGTCGCGCCTACGGCGCTTCGAGAAAATCCGGAGGGAACCCTCGCTACGCTCGCAATAACGGCTTAACAGGCCCCAGGAAACACTACGCCTGGGCAAGCTGGGGCGCAGCATGCTGAGCCCTACAGGGAATTCGCGGCTATTGAAGCGAAATTAGTTTTCCCGATCCAGGATGAAGTCGGGGAGGGTTAGAAGGGCGCGGGCGTATTCGGAGTCTTCGCCCCCTTGGATGCATTGTTTGGCGCGTTCGGCGAAATCGTGGGCAAGTTTACGGGCGCGATCGAGGGCGCCGGATTCGCGCACCAGCGAGACGATGGTTTCCGGCTTGACGCTGATGAAATCTTTTTCTTCGAGGACGCAGGCAACCAGTGCACGGGCGTCGCGATGGCCATTTTCCATGGCGTAGATGAGCGGCATGGTGACTTTGCCTTCTTTTAGGTCGCTTAGAACGGGCTTGCCCAATTGTTCGGCGGACGCGGTGAAATCCAGAAGATCGTCAACCATTTGGAAAGCGAGGCCGGAGTAGCGGCCGTAATCGGCTAGGGATTCTTCTTCGTCGCCGCTGAGTCCTCCGAGGACTGCGCCAAGGCGCGCGCAACCGCTGAAGAGGCATGCAGTCTTGTACGTGGCTAATTTCAGAGCGTCTTCTTCGTCGACGTCGATGCGGCCGATTTTGGCGAGCTGGATGAGTTCGCCTTCGACCATTTTTTGCGTGAGGTCGATCAGGATGTCGAGAATGCGGAAGTTGCGTTCCTCGAGCGCCATCTGGAAGGACTGCATGTACAGCCAGTCGCCCGCGAGGACGCTACGATGATTGCCCCAGCGGGAATTTGCGGAAGGGCGGCCGCGGCGAGTGTCAGCGCTGTCTATAACGTCGTCGTGGATGAGGGTGGCGCTGTGCAGGAGTTCGACTACGGCGGCGAGACGAATTGCGCCGGGACGATTTTCTCCAGCGTAGGCGTTGGCGAGCAGCAGCAGCGCGGGGCGCAGGCGCTTGCCGCCTCCACCGAGAAGATAGCTGGTGATTTCGCCTACCGGTTGGTAGGCGGCGGCGCTCTGGCGAGAGAGCTCCTGTTCTACGAGAATGAGGTCGTCGCGAACCAGATCAAAAATCTCTTTAACCGTCAGAAGCGCGATGGCACTTCTCCCTGGGCGGGCCTTGCGGCCTGCGAGTTTACGCTGATGGGGCTCAATGGCCTAAGAAACGTCCGGCCGGGCGATGCGGAAGAGTCGCCGGAAATTAGCCGCGGTGGCGGCGGCGAATTCTTCTGGAGGTAAGTTTCTCACAGCGGCGAGGGTTTTGACCACTTCCGCGACGTAGGCAGGCTCGTTGCGCTTGCCCCGGTAAGTCTGGGGGGCGAGGTAGGGGGAATCGGTCTCGACCATGATCCGGTCGATGGGAATTTCCTTGGCTACGTCGCGGAGATGTTGCGTTTTGGGGTAGGTGGAGTTGCCGGCGAAGGAAATGTGGAAGCCCAACTCCAGTCCCCGTTTGGCGTGTTCAAGAGTGCCTGTGAAGCAGTGAAGAATGCCGCCGAGGCCGGTGGGTTTCCAATGCTGCTCGATTTGCGCGAGGCAATCATCCCAGGCATCGCGGCAGTGAATAATGATGGGGAGTTTGGCGGCCTGAGCTAATTCCATTTGTTGGCCGAAGACCGTGGCTTGAACGTCGCGCGGAGAGTGATCGTAAAAATAGTCGAGCCCGATTTCGCCCCAGGCGATGACTTTGGAATGTTGGGCGAGGTGGGCAAGTTCATCGAGATGTTGTTGCGTAACTTCTTTGGCTTCGTGCGGGTGGATGCCGATACTGGTGTAGATCCAATCGTGTTGTTCGGCGTAAGGGAGCGCGGCATCGAGTTTTTCAGGGCCGGGGCCGGTGCCGACGGCGAGGAGCGTGTTGACGCCAGCTTCGCGCGCGCGTTGGAGCATGGCTTCCCGGTCTTCCGCGAATTGCGGAAAGTCGATGTGCGCGTGGGAGTCGATGAGGTCCATGGTAAGCCGATCGGAGCCGCTGACGTTAGGAGGGCACGGGCACGATATAGGGTGCCCTACTTCAGACGGGCGCCGACCTCCACGTCTTCGGGAAAGCCGGCTAGGACCGGGCGGCCTTCCGGACCGACGGCGGCGGCGATGATCATGCCGTTGGATTCGACGCCGCGAAGTTTGCGCGGGGCGAGGTTGGTCACGACCGCAACTTTGCGGCCGATCAGCGCGTCCGGTTCGTAGTATTGCGCGATGCCGGCACAGATTTGGCGGATTTCGGTGCCGATGTCGACGGTGAGCTTGAGAAGTTTGTCCGCGCCTACGATGCGTTCGGCGGTCTTGATCTGGCCCACGCGCATTTCAACTTTGGCGAAGTCTTCGATGCCAATTTTTTCGCTGGCGGCGGGTGCTGCAGCTGCGCCTGAAGCCGCGGGCGTCACTGCCGGAGCGGGAGTTGGGGCTACCGTTGGATTCAGTTCTTCATTGGCCATGGATTCGATCCTCTCGATTGCTTCGGATTTTTCTATTCGTGGAAATAAAGTTTGTGGTTTGCCGAGCGACACTCCGGTTGTTAGCTGCCCCCAGCGCAGGCCGTCCAGTTCGATGTCGGCGACTGAGCCGGGCTGGCCGAGCTGCGCCCAGATTTTTGCTGTGCTGTCGGGCAGAACTGGATGCGCGAGAACGGTGACGATGCGAAGAAGTTCGGTGGTGGTGGCTAGGATAGTGGCTTTGCGCTGCGTGTCTGCTTCCGAATCGCTGAGCGACCAAGGTTTTTCCGTGGTGAGATATTTATCGGCGGCGGCGATTACGATCCAAAGGGATTCAAGCGCGCGCGCGAAATTCATCTTTTCCAGATAGTCGAGAACATCGCCGATCGCGGTTTGTGTTTCGCGCGCGAGCGCTTGGTCCTGCGGCTGGAGCTTGGCGGCTTTCGGAATTTTGCCGGCGAAATTTCTCTCGATCATGGCAGCGGTACGGCTCGCGAGATTGCCGAGGCCGTTGGCGAGATCGCTGTTGTAGCGGGTGACCAGCGCATCGTAGCTGAAATTGCCGTCCTGGCCGAAGACCACTTCGCGCAACAGAAAATAGCGGAGAGCGTCCATGCCGAGCATGTTGGCGATGGGGCGGGGGAGAACGACGTTGCCCTTGGACTTGGACATTTTGCTGGCGTCCATCAGGAACCAGCCGTGCGCCCAGACTTGTTTGGGAATTGGGAGCATCGCGGCCATGAGGAACGCCGGCCAATATACGGTGTGAAAACGAATGATGTCCTTGCCGACGAGATGCAAATCAGCCGGCCACATGCCGCGTTTTTCGTAATCGGGGCCGCCGACGGCGCTGAGGTAAGCGGTGAGCGCGTCAAACCAAACGTAGAAAACGTGCGGCTCTTCGCCGGGAACGGGAATTCCCCAACGGAGGGTGGTGCGGGTGATGCTGAGATCTTTCAGGCCGCCTTCGACGAAGCTGACGATTTCGTTTTTGCGTGATTCGGGCTGGATGAAATCGGGAGTCTTTTTGTAGAAATCGAGCAGCGGTTTTTGAAACGCGGAGAGCCTGAAGAAATAGTTTTCTTCCGTAAGGGTTTCGGTGGGGCGGCCGCAGTCGGGACAATTGTCGCCGGGCTTGGCGTCGTTCACGAAAGCGTTGTCGTAGATACAGTATTGACCGGTGTAATGGCCTTTGTAGACGTAGCCATTTTCGCGGAAGAGTTTGAAGAGCCACTGCACAGTGCGAACGTGGCGCAGATCAGTGGTGCGAACGAATTCTTCGGCGGAGAGGCCGAGTTCGTCCCACAGGGCGCGCCAGACGTCGGCCATCTTGGCAACGAATTCAGATTCGGGGATGCCGGCTTTTTTGGCGGCGCGTTCAACGTTGACGCCGTGTTCGTCGGTGCCGGTGGTCATCACGACTTCGTAGCCGCGCATTCGCTTGTAACGGCGGATGACGTCGGCGACGACCGTGGTGTAAGTATGGCCGATGTGCGGCAAGCCGTTGGTGTAATAGATCGGCGTGGTTAAGTAAAATTTGGGTTTCGAGGGCATTTTTTGAGAGCTTTATAGTTCTAAGTTTAAGAAAAATCAAAATAAATAATGCAGCGATTGAATTGAGTGCCAGCCGAACTCAAACCAGTCTACAGGTTTCCTTCGTATGCGCGAAGGGCGTCACTGATTACGCGCTGAAGCGGGACGTTTTTTTCGCTGGCTAGCTTGCGGCAGTCTTCAAATTCCGGCGCGACGTGCAGGATGCGGCCGTTGACGCGAGAGAGTTTGATGCGGACGTCGCCGTATTGTGTGCGTACGTTTACCGATTCGCGCGGAAGCGTGCGACGCTGGGCGCTGTATGTGCGCGCGCCGAAAGTTGTCGTTTCGGCGAAGATGAGCGACATCAGAGCGTTCGCGTCCTGCGGTTTGCAAAGCAGAGTGAGCAGAGTGCCGGGGCGATTTTTTTTCATCTGTACGGGGGTGGTGTAGACGTCGAGTGCGCCGGCTGCGAGGGCTTTTTCCTGGAAATAGCCGTAGATTTGCGGGTTCATGTCGTCGAGATTGGTTTCGATGACACAGATTTCTTCGTCGAAACCGGGGACGACTTTTTCGGCAGCTTCGCCGATCATAATTCGAATGACGTTGGGCTGGCCTTCGAGGTCGGCGGATCCCGCGCCGTAGCCGATTGACGAGACGTTCATGGCCGGCTGCGGGCCGAAGGTGTCGCAGAGCGTGGCGACGATGGCTGCTCCGGTTGGCGTGACCAGTTCTCTTTGCACTCCGTTCGAATAAGTGGGCTTGCCTTGCAACAATTTTGCGGTGGCGGGTGCGGGTACAGGCAAAACTCCGTGGGCCATTTTTGCGGTGCCGCCACCGACGTTCAGTGGAGAGCAGGCAAATTTCTGGATACCGAGGGATTCAAAGCCGATGCAGGCGCCGACGATGTCCACGATGGCGTCCACTGCGCCGACTTCGTGGAAATGGATTTTTTCTAGCGGAACATCGTGGACCAAGGCTTCGGCTTCGCCGAGTTTGTGAAAAATGGCGGAAGCATTTTTCTTGACGGGTTCCGTTAGCTGCGATTTATCGAAAATTTCTAGAATTGCCGAAAGGCCGCGGTGCTTCGTTTGGTCTTCGGTTACAACGCGGACGAATGTGGCGGACATGCCGTTTTTCCAGACTTTTTCGGAAGTGATGGTCCAGCCGGGGACTTGCAGCGCTTGTAGTTCGGAGCGCAAGAGCGCGATGTCGCAACCCGCGTCGACGAGCGCGCCGAGCGTCATGTCGCCGCTGATGCCGCTAAAACAGTCGAAATAGGCTAGTTTCATCGAGAGTTTTTCCGTAGTCCTGATAGTATCGGCGGGTTCAAGGTGTGTCAAACAAACGCAATTCCGAGGTAAAATCGAAGGACCAAGAGAGCGCTGGTTCAGCTTGCAAGTCGGGCTCTGGCATTGAATCTATTGCTGTGGTCGATTTATTCCTTTATGTACATCCCGGTCCATTCTTTCTCCCTCTCGCACTACGCGAGGCTTACACCAACATCGGCAAGCCAGGAATATCTATACAGGTATTATTTCACTCTTTTGCTACCCGTGTCTTTATGACCACTGCGATATTCCTCGCGGCCATCTGGATCTACAAGTGCGGACCGACGATTGAGTCGTTTTTGTCGCCTAGGGAGGAGTGAACTCGGGCGCGCTCGCACCGTTTACAGTCCTTTTGACCGGCTGTTCCGCATTCCCTATACTGGCTTTTTCCAATCCACGGAAAATTGAGGCGATGTGTATCTAGTCCTGCTAACGAAGCTGAAGGAAACCCTGGCCGCGCATGTTCGCCAGAAGTATGAGGTGGAGATTGCGATTGCGCTGGAAAAGCCGCCGAAGTTGGAGATGGGCGAAGCGGCGTCGCCGGTTTGTTTTGAATTGGCGAAGCGGCTGAAGCGTGCGCCGCGGCAGATTGCGCAGGAGATTGCTACGAGTTTGCCAGCGGTGGCTGGTGTTGCTCGGATTGAGGTCGCTGGCGCGGGATATCTCAATGTGTTTTTTGATCGCGGCGCGTTCTGGGTCAGCGCCTGCAAAGCAGCGGTTGCAAAAGGGATCGATGGGGATTTCAACACGGAGTTCACAGAGAACACAGAGGAAAAAAAGATCATTGTTGAGCACACCAGCATTAATCCGAATAAGGCGGCGCACATCGGGCACATTAGGAACGCGGTGCTGGGGGATACGATTGCGCGGATTTTACGCGATGCAGGCGAGCGGGTGCAGGTGCAGAACTATATCGACAATACCGGCGTGCAGGTGGCGGATGTGGTGATTGGATTTATGCACATGGAGAAAAAAAGCGTGGCTGACGTTCGCGTTATGGCTGCGCGGCCGGGATTCGATTATTTGTGTTGGGATTTGTACGCGCGGGTGACGCAGTTTTATGAGCAGGACAAAGCGCAGAGCGCGGCGCTGCGAGGCGCGACGCTGCATGCGATCGAAGAGGGTCATGGCGAGACGGCGGAAATGGGAACGCTTATCGCGGACGCGATTGTCGGGTTTCATTTGCGAACGATGAAGCGGATCGAAATTTCTTACGAATTGTTGGCGCGGGAGAGCGAGATTTTGCATTTGAAGTTTTGGGATGCGGCGTTCGCGAAATTGAAAGAGGCGGGGTCGATTGAGCTGGCGACGAGCGGCAAGATGGCGGGTTGCTGGATCATGCGAGAGGAGAAAGAAGTCGATGAAGTAAAGGATAAAAACGCCACCGATGCAGCGACTGTTCATGAGGCTAGCGACGACAATCGGCAGGACAAGATTATTGTGCGTTCGAATGGAACGGTGACTTACGTCGGGAAGGATATTGCTTACCAGCTTTGGAAATTCGGGCTGCTCGGAAAGGATTTTCATTACCAGCGGTGGCTGGACGCGCCTGCAGATGAGACGGTTTGGACGACGACTACTGAGGCGGACGATCCGGACGCGCCGCATTTTGGCCAGCCGGCGGCGCGGGTTTACAACGTGATTGATACGCGGCAATCGTATCTGCAGGACGTGGTGGCGCAGGGATTGCGCGGGCTGGGGCATGCGCGGGAAGCGGCGAATTCGATTCACTTTTCGTATGAAATTGTCGCGCTCACGCCGCGCTGCGCTGCAGAACTTGGTTATGAGCTGAATGCTGAGGATGCGAAAAAACCTTACGTCGAAGTGAGCGGGCGCAAGGGATTTGGCGTGAAGGCGGATGACCTGATCACGAAATTAGAGGAAGCTGCGCTGGCGGAAGTAAGCAAGCGGCACCCGGAAATGTATGACGCGGAGAAGATCTCGACAGCTCACAAAATTGCCATCGGAGCACTGCGATTTTTTCTGCTGAAGTTTACGCGGAACACGATTATCGCGTTTGATTTCGAGGATGCACTTAGTTTTGAGGGGGAGACCGGCCCGTATTGCCAGTATGCTGTGGTGCGGATTCGCGGGATTCGGCGCAAAGGGACGGAAGCGGAAACCGGCAAGCTCGACGCGGACGCCGCAGCGAAGTTTTTAACAGGCGCCGAGGGAGCCGGATTGTGGGAATTGTTGTTGCAAGCCGGGATGTTGGATTATGCCAGCGATGCGGCGATTGCCGCGCAGGAGCCGGCATTTGTGGCGAAGTACGCGTTTCAGTTAGCGCAGGCGTTCAATAATTTCTATCACAAGCACCATATTTTGTCGGAAGCGGACGCTGAGAAGCGCGCGTTCTTGTTGGGATTGACCGATATTGTAGAGCGGCAGTTGGTGAAAGCGTTAGACCTATTAGGAATTGAAGCACCCGACAAAATGTAGTGGATTGGGAAAGTAGAGGCGCAGCCCTTTCCGCTCTTCAGAACGACTGGACCAGGTGCACCAGTGTGCGAAGGGCGACGCCTGTGGGGCCTTTGGCTAGCCAGGGTTTAGCGTCGTCGTTCCAGGCGGTGCCTGCGATGTCAAGGTGAATCCACGGAGTATCGCCTGCGAATTCGCGAATGAACCATGCGCCGGTGATGGAACCGCCGCCTTTGCCGCTGCCGATATTTTGAATGTCGGCGAAGCTGCCTTTGATGAATTCGCGATATTCGTCGTCCATGGGCATGGGCCACATTTTTTCGCCGGTGGCTTTGGCGCTGGCGAGGAGTTTGTCTGTCCAGGATTGGTCGGAGCCGAAAACACCGACGTTGATGTTGGCGAGGGCGACCACGATAGCGCCTGTAAGTGTCGCGGCGTCGACGATGTGAGTTACGCCGAGTTGCTTGGCGTAGTGAATGGCATCGGCCAGGATGAGCCGGCCTTCGGCGTCGGTATTCAGGACTTCGATGGTTTTGCCGGACATGGCGGTCTGGATGTCACCAGGCTTTTGCGCTTTGCCGCCGGGCATGTTTTCCGTTGATGGCACGACGCAGATTACTTTGACATTGGGTTTCAGCGCGGCAAGTGCGCGAATTACGCCGAGCATGGTGGCGCCGCCGGCCATATCGTACTTCATTTTTTCCATGCCGTCGGCGGGCTTGATGGAGATGCCGCCGGTGTCGAAGGTAACGGCTTTACCGACCAGACCGATCACCGGAGAGCCGGGTTTGGCGTTTGAAGGCGTGTAAGTGACCACGATGACCCGCGGCGGTTCGACGCTGCCCTGCGCAACGCTGAGCAAGGCCCCCATCTTCAGATCGGAAATTTTCTTTTCGTCGAGGATTTCTACCGCCAGGCCAGCTTCCTTGGCCATGGCTTCGGCGCGTTCGGCCAGAATTTTCGGCGTTAGTTTATTGGAAGGCTCGTTGACGAGATCGCGCGCGAAATTCTGCGATTCGGCGATGACCTTTCCGGCAGCCAGGCCTTTTTCACCGGCGGATTTTTCAGATTCGGAATAGCCGGCGATTCGAACGGAGTCAATTTCCTTGCCGTTCTTCTTTTCCGTCTTGTATTTGTCGGTTTCGAAATTTGCCGTGACGAAGCCTTCGGCAAGCGCCTGCGCGGTGTCGGCATTGGCAGCGTCCTCGCGCACGAGAAATGCGAAGTTCTTGACAGAGCGCGACTTAAGATAGCGAAGCGCGGCTCCCGCAACTTTGCGCAGCGTGGCGCCATTGAATGGCGTGCGCTTCCCTGCTCCGACCAGCAACAAACGAGTCGCTTTCAACCCAGCAGGCGCGTGAATCAACGTAAATTCAAGCGTTTTGCCAGTAGCTTCGCCGCTGCCAGCGATTTTCTTCAACAATCCGCCCGTGGCGACATCAATTTCGGAGACGCGGCCCTGGATGGGGTCGCTCTCCTCAAAGATGTAAGTGACGAGCGCGTCGGTTTCGAGCGTCGCGAACGACTTGGTGTCGAGCGTGATTTGCATGACGGCTTTTTCCATGACTGAGTTATCGCCTCCGGTTGCGATACATCGCTGATTCCGCTTCCCTGCGGGCTTCCTTGTTGCGTTCGTCCTGGCGGCGGTCCCACACTTTTTTGCCCTGCGCCAGGGCGATTTCACATTTGGCAATGCCGTCGCGGAAGTAAATCCGCAAGGGAATGACGGTTAAACCTTTGGATTGGGTGCGGCCAGTCCACTTGTGAATTTCATTCTTGTGCAGGAGCAGTTTGCGATTGCCAAGCGGTTCATGGTTCCACGGGCCGCCTGCCAAATATTGTGCAATATGGGCATTGACGAGCCAGGGGCCACTGGACTTAAAATCCACAAACGCATCGCGAATGTTGGCCTTCCCCTCGCGAAGAGCTTTCACTTCGGTGCCATGAAGGACGATCCCCGCCTCCATACGTTCCAGCAGGTGGTAGTTGTAGCTGGCAGCGCGA
>Ga0210406_10000601_pt1 | contig 48705 bp, 36 predicted proteins | sample IncBWC30MmetaG_FD_155454 | JGI IMG/M metagenome (GOLD analysis project Ga0210406, IMG submission 155454) | Forest soil microbial communities from Barre Woods Harvard Forest LTER site, Petersham, Massachusetts, United States - Inc-BW-C-30-M | ecosystem: Environmental > Terrestrial > Soil >...
AGTTTTCATCGGTGGGCGGAAGGATTGGCCCTCCGGGACGCGGGCCTTATTCGGCGGCGAAGTGGGGTGTCGAAGGCTTCTCCGAGGTGCTTTCGCGCGAAGTGGCACCGCTCGGCATCAAGGTCACAATTGTTGAACCCGGTGGCTTTCGCACAGACTTCGCGGGCAGTTCCACCCAACTTAGCGAAGGTCATCCTGAATACGATTCGACGGTTGGAGCCACCGCAAGATTTCAGCGGAACTACAACGGCAAGCAGCCTGGTGACCCCAAAAAGGCAGCTCAGACGATCGTCCGGTTGACGCAAGAACGGAACCCTCCGTTGCGACTCTTGCTCGGCAGCGATGCGTACGCCGCCGCGGAGAGGAATGATCTTGCGCGATTAGAGGAAGCACGAATTTGGAAGAAACTCAGCGTCTCCACCGATTTTGAGACGAAGTGAAGAAGCAGGGACGCTAGTTGGCTCTTCAGTCCTAGCTGAACCAAACCACAGCCGCGCGTTCGGGAACGACCTGCGGCACGCTCCGGACGAAAAAAACACCGCTCTTGGCGCCGCTCGGCCATAAGCTCACAGACCCAGGTCGTCTGCTTCGCGTGAAATCAAAAGGTAGCAGCTCTTAATGAAGTGGTAGAATCTCGTGCGGGTGCTTTCTTATGACTAGGCAATGGACTCTTCGCCCGACAATCGCCGGCAAGCGATTCACGGGCAAAATGGCAACGAGCTGTGGAAATCCGGGAAAACTGACACACTCTCTTACACAGTTGCACATTCGTCATTTTGGATGAAAAGGGAACAGAGCCATAAAATGGTCGTTAAATCAGGAACTTGCAAGTAGAGCCGGGATGGCGGAACTGGCAGACGCAGCGGACTCAAAATCCGCCGGGCTTCGGCCCTTGGGGGTTCGACTCCCCCTCCCGGCACCAGGACTATCTTATTGTGTGTCAATGTTTTATGATGACGACATTGTTTCTTGGAACTGGAACAGCCATGTTGAAACTGCTGACTGTAGTAAAACTGTAGTAGTTTGCCAGCAAGAGTCTGATGCGGATCGCCCCTCGATCGGGCAGATCTGCTCAACACTCCATGAACTTTCGTATTCTCCCTTCTCTAATAGATTGCCAAAGACATCGATCGTGATCTGGAAGTCCTCAACGTCGAATCCAAATGTTGTACCTGAATTCTCTGCAGTTGCAGGAGTACGCTCTGATGAGTGAATCAGCAGTTTTTCGCTCAGTCAGACGTTGGAGCCTTTTGTGGGAACCGGGGAGCCCGATCACATCGTTCCGTGTTCATCATTTTGCCCGCGCCCACTAGCGAATATAATGTCGGAAGTGAAGAGATGATTTCCGTAGACGATCCCGATCCTCGCGTCAGACTGCTTGCGCGAACCAAGCAAATGCAGGAATCAGCCAGATCGCGATATCCGAATCCAACTACGCCAGAACCATCTCCGGAAAATATCGAAGTTTGGTGTAATTCAACTCCGCAGGTTGCGAGTGCCACCGACGGCTGCGAAGTGGAACTTGATGGTGTCTGTTCGCATGGGTATCCATCTTGGCTGATAATGTACGGGCTCGTCGCCGATCCCAATCCGGCTTAACCTGACGTCAAGCGCGTTGCTCGGCATGCTCGAATTCTCTAGGCTCGCGGCCCTAGGCTTAAAGAGAACTACAAAACGCCCCTTCACCTCAGCCACTTCCTTGGGCCATGCAAAATAGCGAGTTCAAGCTCATCCCGTCTACTCGCGATTGGTGGTCTGAAACATCCCCCTTCATTTGCCTTGCTGCTCATTTTCGGAGCTCATCGATAAATCGGCTTTGCTGTTGCACCTGAGATCATCCGCCAAGTATCCTGGACCGAATGATTCCAGTAATCGACATTTTTGCGGGGCCGGGTGGGCTCGGAGAGGGATTCTCGGCGTTCATGAACGACGAGACGTCGGCCTTCAAGATCAGGCTTTCGCTCGAGAAGGAAGTGAACGCGCACAAAACTCTGCAACTTCGAGCTTTCTTTAGACAGTTCCTTAAAGCAGATTTGCCGGAACCGTATTACAAGGTCCTGCGACGGGAAATTGAAGTTGCAGAACTGTACAAGCTGTATCCCACTGAAGCGAATTCCGCTGCTTGCGAGGCGGTTCAATTCACGCTTAGCGAGGCCTCTTGGGAGGAAGCCGAGGCGCTCATAAGGAACGCTCTAAATGGAGCGCGGGAGTGGATTTTGATTGGTGGGCCGCCGTGCCAAGCTTACTCCTTGGTCGGGAGATCGCGTAACAAGGGGGTTGTGGGCTATCAGGCTGCGAGTGATTCTCGCCATTTTTTGTACAGAGAGTACCTGCGGATTTTAGGGACCTTTCGCCCCTCCGTCTTTGTAATGGAAAATGTGAAAGGACTCCTCTCGTCGAAACCGGAGGGGTCTCCGATTTTCGAAGCGATTCAGCGTGATCTCCAAGCCCCAGCTGAAGCGTTAGGAACAAGCAATGCCCCGAGAAAATCTGTCAAATATAGGCTTTATTCACTTTCAGAAAGTTCGGCCAGCAAGAGAAAAACCTATGTCCTTAAGGCGGAGCGGTACGGTGTCCCCCAAGCCCGCCATCGTGTCATCATCGTTGGCGTTCGGGAAGATCTCGGCGAGATAATTCCTGAGTGTTTGAGTGAAACCAATAAAGTGCCAATAAAGGAAGTTCTCTGCGGACTTCCAAGGATCAGAAGCGGAATTTCGCGCTCTAAAGACACGGCCGAGGCATGGCTGACTCTTCTCCGAGACGCCGCAGATCGCCGCTGGTTTCAATCTGCAAAATCGCTGTCCCCCGAGTTGGAGGTGCAGTTGAACTCTGCGATCAATCAATTGAGTAAGCCACAAAATGAACGAGGCAGTGAGTTTATCGCTTGCAATACATCAATAGGGTATCGGCCTGATTGGTACCTCGATGAGCGTATCGGCGGAGTCTGTAATCATGCCTCGAGAGCCCACATTGAAAACGACCTTTACCGCTATTTCTTTGCTGCCTGCTATGCAAAAGCAGAAAAGTGCAGCCCCGTGCTTCGCGACTTTCCAAAAGACTTGCTGCCTGATCACGCGAATGCTTCAAAGGCTATTAAAGACAGCAGCTTATTCGAGGATCGTTTCCGGGTCCAACTTTCAGGTCGACCAGCGACCACGGTGACGTCGCATATTGCAAAAGACGGCCACTACTACATTCATCCGGACCCAACACAGTGCAGAAGTCTGACCGTCAGAGAAGCAGCCAGAATTCAGACATTTCCTGACAATTACCTTTTTACGGGGCCGAGAACCGCACAGTATACTCAGGTCGGAAATGCTGTACCGCCTTTGTTAGCGCTTAAGATTGCGGAAGTCGTATTCGATATTTTCAGAAGAGCGGGAATACAGGATGGACCGGCTCGATAGAAACAGACGCAGTTGGAATATGGGGCAGATCAAAGGGCGCAACACTATCCCTGAAGTTGTCGTTCGCTCCATGTTGCATTGCTCTGGGTTTCGATTCAGTTTGCACCGAAAGGACCTTCCTGGAAAGCCAGATATTGTGCTCCCCAAACGACAGACCGTGATTTTCGTACATGGTTGCTTCTGGCATCGTCACAAAGGGTGCAAGCAGTGTTACTTGCCGAAGAGCAACGTTGATTTCTGGCAAACAAAATTCAGAGGGAATGTTGAGAGAGACCGAAGAAACGTCTCAGCCCTGAGAAAGGCCGGATGGCGGGTCCTCGTGGTTTGGGAGTGTGAATTAGCCGATCGAGAACGACTCCAGAGAAAGCTGCGGCGAAATCTTCGAGGTCCAGTGAGTTCACAAATACGAACATCGAAGAGCGCACGCAGGAGAACGAGGCGTATGGTTTGAAGTGACCCAAGTAACGTGACGTCCCTGTTTACCCTTGGTGGCGAGTGAGCGCGCTGTTAGTGTGCGGATGAAGTGTGGTCGCTCCGCACATAATGAATGGCTAAAGTCGCCCTAGTCAATCGACGATTCCATGCTGGCTGGTACACCATCTGCCGCAAACTACTAGGTGCAGCAGATTAAAAATAACTTCCTAGCTGCCCGGAAGAGGGATAAGATATCGAGATTACTGAAAGTTTGAGGAGTTATTCCCGCTGAACAGTGTCTCATCTACTGGAAAGTTATCTGACCACTTCTGTGTTGCATCTGATTGGGACGCTCCATTCCTCGGCGCCATTTAGCGCGATAGGCGGGAATGACTGATGGCCAAGTCTCATCATCTTCCACCAAGCGCTGCGAGTTTGACCGCCTCTCTGCGCGACCTTGGCTACTCACTCGAAACAGCAGTTGCCGACCTCATTGACAACAGTATTTCAGCGGACGCTACTGAGATTCAGATTTTCTGCGAGACTAGCCGTAGCGCCCCCGTCCTCGTCGTTGCCGATAATGGTCGTGGCATGACGAAAGATGAGGTGATTGCGGCTTTACGCCACGGTGCGACTGACCCTCGCAAGAAGCGTGGGCCGAAGGACTTAGGTCGTTTTGGCCTTGGCCTTAAAACTGCATCCTTCTCTCAGTGCCGTCGGCTGACGGTAGTGAGCACCGTGAACGGTGATTTTGCGGGTGCAGAATGGAATCTCGATGAGGTCGAAAGGAATGATGATTGGTTCATCGCCATTCTCGCGTCGGATGAGATTACATCTCTCCCCTATTTAGAGACGCTCAAGGAAGCTGGCACATTGGTCATATGGCGTGACCTTGACCGTTTATTCGAGGACGAAACGGGGCGGAGGCGGGACGAGATTGTCAATGAGAAGCTGACTGTTGTCGAACGTCATCTATCGCTTGTGTTTCACCGCTTTATTGCAGGGGAGGTAAAGGGTCGGCGGAAGCTTGCAATTTACATCAACGGACACCAAATTTCGGCCTTCGATCCATTCTGCCGGAAGAACGCCGCTACACAAGTTCTGCCCGCTGAAACTGTGTGGGTAGAAAATGCACCCATCTCAATGCAGCCGTACATCCTGCCGCACCATAGCCGTCTTACCGCGTCCGAATACGATTATTACCAGGATCGTAGCGATTTCATTTCTAATCAGGGAGCGTACGTATATCGGAATGGACGGCTAATGGCATGGGGGGACTGGTTCCGTCTGGTCCCTAAGGGCGAAGCAACAAAACTCGCTCGAGTGCAAATTGACTTTCCGAACAGCCTCGATGAGGCTTGGACAATTGACATCAAGAAATCACGTGCTCGCCCTCCGCATGCGGCCCGCGAGCGACTCCGACAGATTATTACCAAGATTACCGCCCGAAGTGTGACGGTGCATCGAGGTCGAGGTCAGAGGCTCTTCCAGGAAACTGAAGCTCCGCTGTGGGAACGCTATGCGGATCATGGTGGCGTTCGATTTGAGATCAACAAGCAGCATCCGATTATCACCGCCCTAAATGGCAGATTAAAGCCAGAGGATGCCTATTCTCTGCGTGTGCTGCTCGATTCAATTGCCTCCTCTCTTCCTGTGGAGATGATTTATTCCGACTATTCAACTCATCCGCGCGAAGTGACACAGTTACCGGTTAACGGCGATCAGACCCTCGAACGCCTTCAAAGCTTAAAACATGTGCTATATGGGGAAGAACCGGGAGATCCGAGAGCTTTCCGCGAAATCGTTCAATCTACCCACCTCTTCGATGACGAGAGCGAGGTGGTAAACACCTTCATCAATGAGAACTTCAAATGAGTAGCTTGACTAACGCGGAAGAACGGAACATAGCAAACGCCCTCATCTCAGGTCTCGCCAGCTTGCCAGAGACCCCGACCTCCGCGCAGGTAGAGGAGAAGGCAAAGCAACTTGCTGCGATCTTCGGCTATACCGGCGATCTCCGGAACATAATTACCGAGGCGAAGATTTCTGTTGATACACGCATGGGTCCCGGAGTATCGCTGGTCGATGTTGCCGCAAAGCATGATGACCAGTGGGTGCTTAAGCGCGACGATATCGAGTGGACCTATACAAGCGCTTACGAGAAGTTCCTCCGCGAGGAAGGTTGGCCGCCAACGATGATTCGGTCACTGAGCGACGTGACCAATCGCATACTGGGACTCCTCGAGAATCCGCAGAGTGATGGCACGAGTTGGAATCGGCGCGGATTGGTTATTGGCCATGTACAATCGGGCAAAACAGCTAACTATACAGGACTGATCGCTCGGGCTGCAGATGCTGGTTACAAATTTATTGTCGTAATTGCTGGCATTCACAACATCCTGCGCAAGCAGACGCAGGAGCGCATCGACGCTGCCTTCATTGGGCGATCCAGCAATCCCGAGGACCGCCGAAATCTTGGCGTCGGAGTCAATCCCGGCTACCCTCATCCAGTCACACTGACGAATATCAATGAAGACTTCAACAAAGCGACTGCGGCGAAGAGCGGCTGGAAGCTAAACGACTTCAGCAAGCCGATCATTCTCGTAATTAAGAAAAATGTCACCACTCTCACCGAACTTCATAAGTGGCTCAAAGATTTAAATGCGAGGGGGGACGGCCGGATTTCGGACGTTCCCATGTTGTTCATAGATGACGAAGCCGACAACGCATCTATCAACACAAATAAAGGGGACTTGGACCCGACACGCACGAATGCAATGATTCGCCGTATTCTGCGTCTGTTCGCGAAGTCCTGCTATGTGGGATATACGGCGACGCCGTTTGCGAACATTTTCATCAATCCTGATGCATACGATGATGATGTTCGGGAAGAATTGTTTCCGCGCGACTTCATCTATTGTCTGGACGCGCCGACTACCTATTTTGGAGCCGATAAGGTCTTCTTGGATGAGAAAATTAGCGCGTCGATCCTCTCAAGTATTGACGATTGTGAAGATTTTATTCCGTCTACCCACAAGCGCGACCATCAGATTGCGGAGTTGCCGCCTAGCCTCTACAAGGCGCTCGATCAATTTGTGGTTGCCCGCGCAATCAGGAATTTGCGAGGGCAGAGCAGAATGCACTGCTCCATGATGGTGAATGTCTCGCGTTTTGTGCCTGTACAGCAGGCGGTGCGCACCTTCCTCAGCTTGCGCGTAACGAAGATCAGGGATGCTGTACGAGCCAACTATCTAATGCCAGAGCCGGTTTCATCGACAAATCGGTACATGCAAGGGTTGAGGAAAGCCTTTGACGATCACTATGTTGACGCAGGATTCAGTTGGCTCGAAGTGAAGGCCGCACTGGACGGAGTCTTTGATCATCTCCACCTTTTCGTGATTAACAGCAAGAGTGACGAAGTGCTCGACTTTGCCAAATATACGAAGGAGGGTGTTGGCCTCACGGCTGTCGCTGTTGGCGGTCTCAGTCTGTCGCGCGGTCTGACAATTGAAGGTCTGAGCGTCAGCTATATGTACCGCAGCACGAGAATGTATGACACATTAATGCAGATGGGCCGCTGGTTCGGGTACAGGCCCGGCTATGAGGATGTATGTCGAGTACATCTCTCTCGCGACTCCATCAACTGGTACTCCCATATTGCCCAGGCAGCCGAGGAACTGACTCAACAGGTCAAGCGTATGCGGCGGGACGAGTTGAGTCCCAAAGACTTCGGGCTCTATGTCCGTTCACATCCCGATAGCCCGCTGTTGGTTACTGCCACAAACAAGATGCGCGCGGCTGAAGAGGTCGTCGTAGAGCAGAGCTTAAGCGGCAGGCTGCGTGAAAGCTACATCGTGTCAATCGATGCAGAGGTGAATCGCAGAAACTTCGACCTGATCACTGAGTACTGGAAGAACGGCTTTGGGGGAAAGCGGGCGCAAGACACCGGGAAGGGTTACGTCTTAAAGGATGTGAACATCGAGGAAATCACCGATTTCTTGGCAGGATTTGAATGCCACTCCACTTTCGCTGGACAGAAGTCGAACGCGTTGAGCTATCTTGAACGGATTGCACCAAAGTACCAGAATGCTGACGTGCTGCTTATCTCACCTCCGGACGGTTCTGGCGATGCTCATCCTTTTCGGCTGAGGAGTCAGGAGCGAGCGGTCGGTAAAGGTCAACCTGTCGGAACGTCTTGGCATTTAAATAAGGACAGAGTTGCATCTCGTGGGGATGAGAAGCTGGGCCTCAGCGAAGTGCAAAGAAGAGAAGCCGAGGAACTTGCACGTGGCGAGGACGGCCAAGGCGCAGTCTCCGACACACATTATCGACTCGTCCGAAAGAAGCCGCTTCTGATGCTTCACAGTCTTGCCCCGAAAGGCGGGGGCGTGCCGGGTCCTATTGCGGCCTTTGGTCTGAGTTTCCCTGATGGAGACTATTTGACGACGGTAAAAATCGTCGTGAATAAGGTCTGGCTCCAGCAAATGCAGGGCCCCGCCGACAATCCCGATGATGAAGAGGACTACGATGCCTGAGTGCTCACCTTGGGACGATATCGCGATTCCTGGCGCTGAGTTGAACGTTCGCCAAATTCGAAGCCAAACCGCAGTTCCGTGCTTTTGGGGACGAGACACAAAAGGTGCCTGCCTTTTCATACTGGAGATTCTTGGCGACCACTCGGAACAATATCGAAAAGATGCCGTCACGGTAAACGGTATCAGTGTCGATCTGCGTAGCGCCGATGCCGGCCAGCAGCACCTCGTTCTAACTCTTGAAAAACAGATCGACCGAGACCTCTTTGAGGGGCTCTGCCGGACTCTAGTGGGCGCGCTGGAGCATGCCTCGGATTCCGCTAGTTCGTTAGCCGTCGCGCTGACACATATCCGTCGATGGAAGATGTTTCTCTCTGGGCGCAGCGCAAGACACCTCTCGCCGGAAGAGATTCGAGGCCTCTTTGCCGAACTCATGTTTCTGCAGGAGCTGAGTGCCAGTCAGGATTCGATTACCGTCGCGGTTGACGCGTGGCTTGGGTCCGACAAATCCCACCAGGACTTCATTTATGGAAATACTGCCGTCGAAGTGAAATCACTCTCGGGCGCTGAGCGTAGTACCGTACGCATATCTTCCGAAGACCAACTCGAGTCATTGAATGATCAGCTGTTTCTCCGCATATACCGCCTAAGCATCCTGCCCCATGCGGAGAAAGCGCGCTCGCTGAACGCGATAGTTGCTGAAATCGAAAACACGATTCACGACCCGGAAACGCTCACAATTTTCCAGCGAAAGTTGGCGGCCTACGGTTACGCGCCGCTTGCTGAATACGACGAGGCCATTTTCGTGATCAGCGACGTTTGTACCTACCGTGTCGGCGACGAGTTTCCTCGGCTCGTGAGATCTCGATTATCTCCTGGTCTAGCGAGAGTTTCATACGATCTCGAACTGGAAAGTATCGCCGCATATGAATGCGACAGTTCGGTGCCTCTCAGGAGGATGTGATGGAGCAAACGGTTGAGGAATTCTTTCATGATTTCCGCCAAGAGACATTGGCGGGAGCAGAAGCGAACAGCGCATTCCAGCTTGAGACGTTCATGACCGCGCTTTCGAATGAACTGATTGAGACCGGATTCGTCGAAGGATTCGAGCACTGTCACTATCGCCCACAACGCGGTTTACGCGTGGACGGCTATTGGTTTGACGATGAAGGAGTGCTCGACTTATTTATCGCGGATTTCGAATGCCGCCGGCAATTGGAGACTCTGACCCGCACAGAAGTGGAGGCGGCATTCAACCGACTCAGTAACTTCTTCGAAGCAAGTCTTGAGGGGAAACTGGCTCCTGATCTCACAACACCGGAATATGGCCTCATTCGGCAAATCGGTGATCGCCGTGCAATGTTGCGGCAAGTCAATTTCTTCCTGACGTCCGAAAGATCGCTGAGTGATCGTTTCCAGGAGCTTCCAGCCGGCGAGTCGGGTGGTTTTCGTGCAACTTATCACATATGGGACATGGCGCGATTCCACCGCCAACGCAGTTCTCGCGGGCACAAGGAATCTTTAGATATCGATTTTGTGGAGCTGTTTGGCGATGGGATCAGCTGTCTCCCTGCCAATCTCGGGTCGGACACTTATCAGTCGTACTTGATTGTTCTGCCCGCATCGACTCTCACCGCACTTTACGACAGGTACAGTGCGCGCCTGCTAGAGCAGAACGTGAGGACCTTTCTTCAGGCTCGAGGCCAGGTAAACAAAGGAATCCGAGCAACTATCCTTAACGAGCCGCAGATGTTTTTTGCGTACAACAACGGGATCACCGCGACCGCCCAGAAGGTTGAGACGCAGCTTACGACCGCGGGGCTCAAGATCGTTCGCGTTACCGATCTTCAAATCGTAAATGGCGGACAAACTACGGCATCGCTGTTTCATACTCAACGCCGAGACAAAGCGGACATCTCGGCGATCTTCGTCCAGATGAAATTGTCAGTAATTGAGAGCGAAGAGAGTGAGCTGGTAATTCCGCGAATCTCGGAGTACGCCAACACACAGAATAGAGTGAACGCGGCCGACTTCTTTTCTAATCACCCATTTCACGTTCGGATGGCGGAATTCTCTCGTCGCATATGGGCTCCCCCACAACCGGGCGCGCAACGTGAGACCAAGTGGTTCTATGAACGGGCTCGTGGCCAATACCTTGATGCGCAGTCGAAGCTCACAGCGGGTGAGCAGAAGCGCTTCAAGGCGGAATTTCCTAAGGCGCAGATGTTTACGAAAACTGATCTCGCCAAATTTGAGAATGTCTTCGACGATCACCCCAAATGGGTGAATCTCGGCAGCCAGAAGAATTTTGGTCATTACGCCCTCAGGATAGGCAAGGAATGGGAGAAATCGTCGGACTCCTTCAACGAGCTGTATTTCCGTCGAGCTATTGCGCGTGGGATCCTATTCCGCACAACCGAGAAGCTGGTTTCAGAACAACCGTGGTACAACGGCGGCTATCGCGCGAACATTGTGGCGTACACACTCTCAATTTTCGGAGAGATTGCAAAAAGGCGAAAGAGTACGGTTAACTATTCGAAAATTTGGGCTTCTCAGGCGGTAGACGACACCGTTGTACAATCACTTCGCATCATTGCCGAAGGTGTGAATGAGGACATAACTAGCCCTCCGCAAGGCATTTCCAACATCTCCGAATGGTGTAAGAGAGAGGGATGTTGGACCCGGTTGATCGAGAAGGCGGACGATATTGCCGAGGACCTTCCGAAGGGTTTTTGGCAGGGACTGATGACCGCCGATGATGATCGGCACGACACCAAGACTGCGCGTGAGAATCAAAAGATTGAGAATGGGATTGAGGTCCAGCGACATGTCTTTGAGGTACCTCAGACGCAGTGGTCGAAAATTATTAAAGAGGGGATGAACCGAAGCTTACTTACTGCGAAGGAAGTGGACATCCTCCGAATTGCAGAGCAAATACCCGCGAAGATCCCGACTGAAAAACAGAGTGCCATCCTTCTGGACGTTCTTGACAAGGCTCGGGAGGAGGGCATCATCTGATCCGTTTTACGAAGCGCGCGTCACGAGGCCTCAACCTCTGAGAGCTCGAGTTTCGGCGTTTCCGTCCGGAAACACTCACGTGACGCATGCCTACTCGGGTGCTTGGACATCACCCCATCGGGCGTCCTTTACGAAGTTGCTGGCGGTGGTCGGTGGCTCTGGGTGTCCATGATTGGTGCGCAAATCCTCAAGCTTGCGGATCGCGTCGCGCTTGTACTCGTCAATGGCTCTGGAATATTTGTGCAGAATGCTCGGCGTTGCATGCCCGATCATCTGAGCGACAAAGAGGTCAGACACCCCTGCGGCACTCAATCGGCTGGCGCACGAATGGCGAAGTTGATAGACAACGAAGAAATCTAGTCCCGCGTCACGTAGTGTCTTTGCCCAAGCATGGCGAATGTCTTTCATGGGTTCATTAGGTTTTCGCAGATTCGGAAAAACAAACGGAGAGATCTCAGGGCCTACCAGCTTCCGCCAGCGCGTCAGTTCGGTTTTGCACCGGGCTGACAGGGGTATGTTTCTGATACCCGCTCGAGTTTTTGATTCGCAGATCCGAATGGAATCATTGGTGAAGTCAATGGCGTCCCACCGCAGAGGCAGTGCTTCTTTGTGAGACCGCATTCCTGTCTCCAGAATCAGGACTACTAAAAGGCGAATGTGTGGTAAAGCCACACTCAAGATCTTCTCTTCCTCTTCAAAAGAAACGATGTGAGGCTGACGTGGATTTCTCTGCTTCAAGAAGTCCACCTGTGCGAAGGGGTTACGGATAATTAACTGTTTGCGCTCAGCGAGACGCAGCATCCGTCTCAACACACGCAGGTCGTGGTTGATCGTTGCGGGTTCCACCTGTTCGGCGATCCTTTCTTCTTTGTATTCCTCGATTCCATCCGCCGAGACTTCCGACAATCGTAACCCAGTGAACTTGCTTTTCAGTTTTCCAACGGAAGATTTGTAACGCTTACGGGTGTTGGGGTGCGCCACTTTAGCGAGAAAGTCGTCTGCCCAATCCTCGAAATACGGCGGCGTCGACTGCGGCAAGTGAAAACGGCGCTCGAATATCTCCGTTTCCCATCGTGCCAAGAGTCTGCGAGCCAACTGTTTGTTCGTGGTATGGGTACTCCGGCACAGTTGGCGTCCCCGGGTGCACACGCCCATTTGCCAAAACTTGCTGTCCCTCTTTCTAAAAAGTGTGCCCATTTCCTGACCTCATTTGATATGGGCGAACGGGACAGTGTTTTGTTCGATGCTGTTGAACACTTCTGGGCGGCTCTGGGCGGACGCAGGTGACTCTGCGCTCTCTAGATAGGAGGTCATTGGGGACAAGATGTAGAACACCGTTCATGCACTGAAAACCCCCGTGTTAGAAACCCTCGTCAAAAGTCTTCCACCAAGAACCACGAAAATCGTGAGTTTCTTTGACTCCAATTGAAGCGTTAGAAACCCGGTGTTTTCAAACGTAAGCATCAGTGACTCCTGGTGCAGAGGTGATGTGCCGTCCACACCGATATGCGATACTTCACAGCCAGCGTTCGAAACGGCAGCCTGCTTTCGCGCCGCTCCTTCCTTAGCTGGGCGATTTCCCTTTTTGACAGAAGCCGCAGCGCTGGACGCCCTAAGGCCTTCCCTTGTTGTCGTGCGTGCTTCAGTCCAGCTTTGACTCTCTCACCAATCAAGGCTCTTTCAAACTGTGCTACCGCACCGAAGATTTGGAAGACTAGTTCACCGCTCGGCAGCGACGTGTCCACCGATTCAGTCACCGACACGAAGTCGATATTCAAAGATTTGAAGAGTTCCAGCCCGGCAATGAGCGTCTTCAGCGAACGCGCAAAACGATCAAATTTCCAAACCACGACAGTGTCGAAAACCCGCCGTCGCGCGTCCCTCATGAGTTCATCCAGAGCAGGACGATTCGACAATGCTCCTGAGACTCCGTGATCTCGATAGACTCTGTGCAACTGCCAACCCCGTTGTTCAACGTAGTCGCGGAGAGCCGTCTCTTGAGCCCCGGTGTTTTGGTCGTCACGGCTGACCCTGACGTAAACTGCAGCACGTTTCATCTTCATCGAGTGCCTCCTTATTCAAGTCAGGTATTAAACGACTTTTCCGCTGCGGTCCAGCCTTCGCCGTCGCAGTCGGTCCCAGTGGTTATCGGCGGCCAATGCCTTCATCTGTGCATGACCGTGCCCATTTCAAGAGTTCCCCCCGCCAGAATCTGAGGCAACGCTTACTGAGATGGACCACTCCCGGCAACTGGCGCGCCGAAACTTTTTGGTAAATTGTGCCGGGCGACAGTCTGAGAAGCGCTGCAGCCTCATTCACGGTCAATAAGACATCCCGCTCAGGATGATCCGCATCATGGATTGCCAACTTGATACCTCCTCGCCAAAACCACCAAAACCTAAAGACCTAGGTCCGAGGCAACCGCTCGCGCACAAATTTCACCGCGGCCCCCGTGAGCGGATGTACAAACTCAATCCGGTTCCCGAGGCGCGGAATTGCTGAGAAAATTGTGGATGGGTTGGGCAAGAAGCGTGGGAGTGGGACCAGAGCGAAAAGTTTGAGGTTCCCTTTTTCCGGCGTGTTTACCCGCTTCACCATTCCCGCTGCAACCGCACGCCGTAATCTCGCATAAGCGGTGTGTCGAGTAATGCGCATTGCTTTCGCCAGATCAGCCGCCCTCATTCCCGTACGCTTCGTTATCTTTATCCAGCGCACAATCGCTTGGCGGGTCGCTAGGTTCTTGTCGTCGCCCAAGTGCAGGCTCTCCACGAAGACGTGCTCGAATAAGATTGCGGCCGTCGCAAAGTCAGCGAAATCAACCTCGATTCGTTTGGGAACTTGAGCTGGATTCGTTCGAAAGGAGTGAATGAGGGCGAGAGCCCGACAGGCCTCAACGAAAGCACCGAAGTAGCGACGCACCCGAATGTCCCCGGCGAAGACACCGTCGGCAACTTGGGAGAACCACGCTGGTATCACCACTTCCAGCCTGCCCGATCTGCGCTCAATCAGCCGCTGCGCACGTTTCCAAATTAAGACCTCCCTTGTATTGGGACGCCCAGTCGAAACGAAGTAGGACTGTGCGATACGTTTCGTTTGCTCTTCCGACTCATCGATCCAGAGCGAGATGTTTCTGGTTTCGTCGTCCATTTCCAGTCGGTTCTTCGTGGTGGTGGAGATGCAAGAAATTGGTCCCTCCGTTACTTGGCGTTTTGTCGTGTACACTCCGCCATCGTTATTCGTTACGATTCGGATGAGTTTCCCTTCGCTGATCAACAGACGCGCCGGATGAATATTGCCCGCCGCTTCATTGCGCTCCTGCAGATAGACGACGCGATGCTTGAAGTCGTCTTTGGCATAGTTCCAAGCGTGCTCGGAGCTGCTTGTGATCTCGCGAATCGAGTCCTTTGGGAACAGCGTCAAAACACGATTCACCAGAAAGTTCTTGCCCGAGGAACTGCGACCCTTAACTATTACGTTCAAGGGACGGCTAAGCACCCGGGATGTCGCCGCCACGTACAACACCCCAGCATTTCGCCCCTCGCCAACCAGCCCCAAACGTCCCAACGTGCATAGCATCTCACTGAAAAAGGTTGGCGATGACAAAAGGCGATGGGCGTCGTTAGTGATTTCTTTTGCAGTGTTCGTTTTCGTGCTACCTAACGCTGGAAGCTTTTGCATAAGTGCTCACTCCAAGTTCCTAGGGCGCGCTCAACGTCCCCATTGATGTCTAAGGGGCGTAGGAATCTGTGTGCATTCTTGACGCCCGCATCTCTCAGAGATCTGAGTGCTTTGTGAAGTCCGCCGGCATACTTGCACGTTGTCAGAACTTCTTTGGCGAGATCTTGACCGAGATGGTGTTTCAGATAGAGGCGTAGATGCTTCCAATCAAGTCCAACAAATCGCACCTGCTTCGGAACGAGGACGTAGGCCAACTGAAACAGATCACCCACCTCCTCGATACGCTGGGCACGAAGGAACGCGGAGTGGAGCTCGAGTTCCACTCGGAATGCGTTCAGTGTCTCCTTGTAATAGGTCCTGACAAACCTCGCCGATCTTCGGGTTCCGTACCAGAGCACGCCGTCGGCCACTCTTGGACGACGGGGTCGGCTTTTTCCAAAAACGGCGTGCCTTCGAACGAATGCAAGATTCATCGAGGCTGGAGAAAAATCGAGAGCTAGTTCCACAAGAATGATGCGGTAGTGCCTGCACCTGTTGATCACGGCCTCGATCTCACGCGCAGTCAGACCCAATCGATCGTCAGCGATCAGCGTAAATCTCCACTGGCGGAGCCAAGCCGCGCGCCGTTGATATTGCAGGTAGACTTTGGCTGTCGAGTCTAAGCTTGTATACTCACGAACTCGCGCATACGAGTTGGTTGTTGTCTGTGATCGCACGAAAGAGTCCCGGACGACACGGAATCCGCGCAATTGGGCGCTGCTCGTCCGCAACGCGGGGCCCACGACAACAGGCGAAGTCTGTCAAGCCGGGCTTTACACGACGGTGTCGTCTTCAACTTAGTCCTCTCGGAAAATCGCGAGCCACTTTGAGTCACAGCGGGCGCACCAACCTGTCACCGAGAATTCTTCAAATTCGTCATCTATCTTTTCGCCGCATCTCGGGCACACTATCGCCGGCTCGGGACGATATTTCCTGGGATGTTCCTGCTTGCCAATCTTCATGAACTGTCTCCCTTGTTTTTATATCGATTAGTGCGCTAGAGTACTAGATGATTAATGAACTCTCGCACAAAAGCCGGGCCCAAAAGTCTAGCGCGTACAAACTCCAAAAAGTTCCTGATGGACTTGGCGAATGTCCTTGACAAGCCACGAGCAGTCGAGCGACTAAAGAAACGTTATCCCGACCTCTTCTCGTGCACTGGAGCGGCGAGTCTTGCCCAATTCTGGGCGGCGAACACGGAAGAAGACGAGTACAAGGAGGGGCGCTCTGACGTTGAGCTGATCAGGAAATATTGGCTGATGCCGCTACGCGACACGTTGCAGGCGATCTGGAGGGTGAAGGATGTCAGGGCAAAACAATGGGGCATCTTCAAAATTCGGCAGGACTACTTCTCACATGATGACCCGCGTTTCAACAACACTCCACTTCCCACCTACGCAAGCTACTTCAAACCGAAGGAACTGGGTCCCCCGGACTTTTTCGAGCGGTCGTTTATTCAGATGATCGATCATGTCCATAAAACACGAATATGCAAGAACCCTGACTGCGATGCCCCATACTATTTCGCAACCCGCAACAATCAGAAATACTGCCACCCAGAATGCGCGAAGCCTTCACAACGGGAATACAAGAAAAGTTGGTGGCGGAGGAATGGGAAAGCTTGGCGCAAAGCGAGGGCGCGGAATTCCTGATTCCCAACTGCGATTCACCATGCAATAGTGCGCCGAACTTTCCGACGGCACAATTCCGAAATCTCCTACTTCTGGAACAGTTCGTTCGGTAAGCTGTTGGTTGGGATTAACGTGGGTGCAATTTTGCCTTTATACACACCCATAAGTTCCGCAGTACAAACCGTTTGAAGCCGCTTGCAGGGCGCAGGACGCTCCGCAAGTATCGGGATGGAGGTTTGCACCAATCAGACTCCTACTCACCCGCAAATCCCCGTCATCGCTCACCCTTCACCCTGACTACTCCAAACATCAACCGACACCGAACCTGCCCCGCGCAGCACGCAACCGCGCGGAAGCACGCAACGGCGAATTGCGCACTTTACCACTCGTTCCTTTTCACTCAAATTTCACTTCAAGTTCCACCACTCAACCTCAAGCCTTCAGCCTAAGCATGTGTTTTCGTGTGGATAGTATTTAGGTGAGATGTCCTGCCCCGCTAAACGAGCTAGGGAGTGATCTTCCACACAGTTCCAACTCCGAGGGGGCCGCCGACATCTCCAGTCCCATAGAGATTCCCATTCTTATCTTCTATTAAGGCTCCAACTGGATAGCAGCCGTCCGAAGGACAATTGAAGCTGTGTAGCAAAGTAAACGCCTTACCCTTCAGCTTGAACACTGTTCCTTGTCCGAAGGATCCGCTGTAGTACGTAACACCATAGACGTTGCCTTTACCGTCCCGAGCCAAGCCAGCGAGGGGATAACTACCGTCAGCCGTCCCTCCGGCAAAGTGATGCAAGACTGTTAACGCGTTGCTCGAACTTAACTTCCACACTGTTCCGCTACCGTATTTACCCCCTTGTGCTGCTGTTCCGTAGAAATTACCACTCCCATCTTGCATTGGCGTTCCATAGGGAAGACTGCCGTCCGCTCCCGTGAAGTTGTGCAGCACTGTGAACGTGCCGCTGGTCGTGATGCGGAATATCACACCGTCATTCGAAGCGCCGCCGTACGCGGTGACCCCATAGAGGTTTCCAATCTTGTCTTGCATCAAGCTTCCGTAAGCGGGATTAGCTCCGTCTGTGCCCGAAAAATTGTAGAGCACAGACTCTGTGCCGCTCGAACTCAACTTCCACACGGTTCCAAATCCAAATACGCCTCCGCTTTCCGTCGTGCCGTATAGGGTGCCGCTGGCATCCAGAGCCAACCCCCCGTAGGGATACTCCCCATCCGCCGTTCCACCCGCAAAGCTGTATAGCGTCGTTAACGAGCCTGTGCTACTGAGCGTGAACACAGTTCCAAATCCAGAGGTACCACCTTCCTCGGTTGTGCCATAAAGAATGCCGTTTTGATCGCGAATCAACCCTCCTTTTGGAATTGACCCATCTGAGCCGCCGAAACTGTGCAGGACGGGTTCCACGCCGTAAAGCACAGCGAATATTGTTCCCGCTGAAAAAGACCCGCCAGAGTACGTGGTGCCGTAGAGGTTGCCTGCGCTATCTTTCATCAAGCCCCCGTAAGGATATGCCCCGCTGGAACCTGTGAAGTTGGAAAGGACGGCGAACGTCTGCGCTTCGACCGATGGAATGACAACAGCTGCCACCATCAGGATCAAAGAACAGATCGACGCGAAATACCTCAGAAGAGGCTTCATGAAAATCTCCTTGGAGAGTAATCAGCTCAAAGGGGAAGGGAAATTCAGACTGAATTGTAACCCCCGGACTAGATCAGGGCAATATGCGAATTTGGGATATCCCAACCCGGGATTGTAAAAGCTGCCTCAGGGACTTCGAGGCAGCCACTGAAAACCAAAGACTACATCAGGGAATATCGGCTGTTCTTGAAACGGTTGAAACAGGCCAGACTAGACGCGGGACTGACCCAGGTGGAGGTCGCCAAACAGTTTTCGCGTCCTCAATCGTTCGTTTCCAAATCGGAATCTGGGGAACGAAGAGTGGACTTCGTCGAACTGCTGCACCTAGCCAAAATCTATCGAAAGCCTGTCACTTTCTTCGAAGTCGCCTGAACCTGCGAACCTCACTGAAAATCGAAGAAGTTTCACAATCCACTGCTTTCACATCTGACCAAGCTTTCGGCGTGTCTTCTTCGAGGTTCCCGATGCTCTTCGCGGTCTGCACAGATCAGGATTCCATCATTTTGCAATGAAAACCTGCGGCGATCATACATCTCATCGCGAAAGTCGCACGGGTCCCGGTCAGCTGAATGGCTTTGGGTGGACGGGACGAGCGACATGCGCTATGAAGCATTCCCCTTATACTTCGTCAAAAGTATGATAGTCAGTCCACTCGCCAGTACAGGAATAGCTCGTCGCTGATGGCCAGCTACTGCGGTGGCTAGACTTTGCCAAGCAAGTCTTTGGCGAGCCCGAGAGCGGAAGCACCCAACAACACCGAGTTCAACAGGCCAATCGCGATGCTAACGATCCAATTGGCAATGCCGTGAGGCCGACCATTCTCGTCGGAGACGACAATCAAGAAAATGAGAGCTCCTACCGCCAGCGAGATGTAAAGAACTGCCACATCGCCGACACCCCAAAAGCGTTGCATGACCTTCCAGAGGATGCCCACCGCGCCGCTAGCAATCGGAAAAGACATGAGCGACTTGGCGCTGAGAAACGCGCCTTCAGAACTGCCCGGGGCAGCGGCCGCGAGTGCCGCCCCCCTTTCCGCGGGCGTTCTTTTGTCCAATAGAAACAAATTGCGAAAACCCATCACTCCTCCTTTGCCGGGCCGCGAATCTCGATCGACCCCGTCACGAGAAATTCAACTGCGATCCCTTTTCGTTTGGCCCAAGACTGAATTCTTCGCTGGGTATGTTGGTGGTTCTCCCTCAGGAGAAATGTCAGCAACCCTGGATCGGTCAGGTTTGCGATTCCGACGCCCACGACCCCACCCTTCCCTAAAAACAGCCGCTTGGCTTCCCCATGCATCGACTCGACCCTCGGTTCATTGAATCTCGATCCGCTTAAGCCCGATCCCATGAAACCATTTTATCCGCCCTACGCAATGGCCACCTGGAAATGCTGCAACACTTCTTGGATAGGATTAGCGATCGTCAAATCTGTACCTGAAAGGCAGGACATCAGCAGACCGACCGCGCGGTCCTGGTCGTCTACGATGATCGAGCCTGAGTCTCCCTGTTTGGAGAAATCCTTGCCGGTCTTGGTGCCTACAATCCCGACCTGACCATCAAAAAGCGCCTGGACGCCACCGGGATAGTCCACAATCACGGAGAGGTTCTTGAGGCGCACTTTTCCACTTGTCAAACCAGACTTAGCCCCACTCTTGCGAACGGGGTCGTTGAGAGAAACGCTTTGAGATCCAGACAACGAGCCAATAGACTTGATGCTTGGGCTGACATCTGAGAGCCGGTCGGGTTTGCATAACGCGGCATCGATCCGATTGCCCGTGGAACCACCGGGGGTGATGTAAGCGAAATCGTACAACAGGCCGATGCGGTTTTTGGCCGTCCCTCCATTATTCTTGCCCGGTTGCCAGACGACGTCCGTGCCTCGCTGCCCTTGATTCAGAGCAGCAATCACATGGTTACAGCTGAGCAGGAAAAGTGCGTTGGCGCTGTCCTTTACCAGGCAACCGAAAGTGCCAGTGTCTCCATTCGAGTGTCCTAGCGATTCGCCACCTAGGGCAGGCCGCGCACTGGCTATCGCTCTTCCACTGGGAATCTCTTCGATTTTTAAATCCCCCAAGCCAAGGGAAGCAATCAGCTTCTTCGAATCGAAGTCGCGCTCTTTTTTCTCGATAAGAAGAAAGATAGTCTCACTTCCGCTGGATGCCATCCCTATCCCGACACCCACTACGGGAGATTCTATGGCAGGAGAGCCCATGTAAATAACATTAGGGAGGGGTGTGCCTTTCTCATCTGTCGGTGCTTGCCAGTACTGGAGCGTCGAAGTACCGCCAAACTTGTCGGCATAACTCACAATGAGCGGGCGCCGGAGCAGATTATTCGAGAGAATCCGCTGGGCATATGCGTAGTCCATGTCGTCCTGCTTTCAGACAAAACTGCGTTGATGACATACGTCGTATCAACCCGGAATTCCTTTTTGACAATCCAAAACCGGTGGACATTATACCCTTGGGCCGCACCTCCGATCTTACATTTAAGACGATTTTGATTTCCTGCGACGGTAGAACCCCTATTTATTGCCGCAATAGTCAAATCCTGAAGGGAAATGGGCATAGAATTCGTTCTTTAGACTGTAGAACCCATGCAACGTTGGAGTTGTGGGAACTCTCGTCTGCCAGTCGGCAGGTTATATTTGTCCGTTCTGGGCCCGGATTGACTCTGAGAATAGAGTAAGTCGTAAGAGAAACGGTTCGCTGAGTTTCCGTTGACCGCTGACTGCGCCTCAGGGACTTGTAAATAAAGAAAACGCGATACTTGGGCAGAATTCGCCGGAAAATAAATCATGACACGAAAAGGTGTATTTAAACCAACCGTCAGACATCGGACAACGCTCGCCACGATTTCGGATAAGCGTATGACCGTGTGTTTTTACGGAAAGCCCGTGGATGGCATCGACCTAAGCACTAGCGGTCTGGTCCTCCAACACCCGAGTCAACAAGGTGGAACCTTAAAGGCAGCTGAAGTGTATGGGGCTTTCAAAGATGGCGGCTGCATCACCTTTCAACCGCCTCGGCTCTGCCTTCTACCAGATCCCGTCGGTCCAGCCGACGGCTGTGCTTGGAATCCAGCAGAGTTTGTTGTCTGGAAGGTCCCAGCCGACTGGAGCATGATTTATTTCGACGTGAAATCGAGTTCGGCTGGAGACAGCCTCGCACACGTGGCTTCTACGCAGACAAAACTGTCTTCGGGGCAGTCTCTTGGCATCGCATCTGATTGCTTATTTGATGAGACCGGAAATCCGCAACCAATTGACAGAGGTCGAACGCTCCAATCCTACGGCATAAACGATCCCGAGCAGTCTTCCGGAGTGAGGACCAGAATTGTGAATAGCCCAACTCTAGGTGTTCAGCGTTATGGTTTTCGGATCGACGCAAACGATCTCAAGGATCTTAGTGGCGGATGGACATTGGGGCAGCTAGCCGATCGCATTCAAGATAGTGCAGTGCCTTCCTGAGAAACTCTTCCATCAGAACAGTGCCACTGGAGGCAAGATGAGAGACTGTCGAATTTCGTGGCTGGTGCTTTTCGCTCTTTGCCATGCGAGCTTCTCGTTTTCGCAGTGTGATAAGGGGGGAATCGACAGAAGTAGCGTAATCGACGCAAAGAAACACATCATCGACTTCGCATTCACTCATCCCAACGATAATGACCAATCGCTGCGCTGGTTACTCTACGACGAAGATTCAAAGGCAGACATTCCTATTGCAAGCGTACAGTACGACGCATTTCCTCAGTCGAGTACTGGGAGGATAACTCTCGCGCAAGAACCAAAAACTACTGATACATACATCTTGAGCGTTTCTGGTCTTAAGTTCAAGGGTTGCACTACACCGGTAAAGACTACCTTTGTCCGTGTGGACACCAGCACGAGCAAGTCCATCGGCGTGAAAGCATTTCCACTATCAGGTGTTCCAACCCGTGATAGTGCGGACATATACCTCTCCGGATCCCTCAATGGTGCAAAAGGCACACACGCTGCGTACACCGCCGACGAAAAGGTCCAGCTGCCGATAATCCTGCCGGACTCGTGGTTCAATCGGAAGGATTCCGCCGGAGAAGCAACGCATCGATCTTTAGAAATGGCTTTTCTTCCCGCATTCGACTTCAAAGCAAGTACAAATCCCAAAGCGGACGGAAATTCCGTCCTAATCGCATCAGGATTTCGCGCCACCTTTCCGCTCACTGATCCAGCCAAACCAGGTAGCCCAGACAAACGATTATTTCGAGATTGGCTTCCGTACGTCGGCTACGCGCTCGAGGGTGACAAGCTGTTTAGCGACTTGAACAATCTGATGCATGTAACGAATTACTTCAATACGAGAGTTTTCGGGAGCCAAGTGCAGTTTACCTTCCGGCCGGCGTTTGGAGTCGACGTTGGTGCAAATACAAGAGCTCCAAAGACAGGACTGTACAGCGGATCAATTGTTCGTCCGTTTGCAGGTGCACATGTCTTCCTGAATTTGTTCACGAGTAAAACCTGGAAGCGTCAGGCCTTCATTGAAACTGATTACACTCGGTGGTGGCCAATGCATTCTGAACCCAATTCGTTTATGGACAACTCGGGCAAGTTGCAATTCTCATCTGTAGGCACCAACCCACGGGACAACGTTTCAACGAAGTTTGAGTACGATTTCACTGAATACTTTGGATTCACTGTTCAGCACACGTACGGTGAGCTTCCACCCCTTTTCACAAAGGTTAAGAATCAGTACACTCTTGGCTTTGTCTTCAAGGCTGGCCTTCAGTACAAACCCAAGTGACGATTCGACGTAATTCGGGGCGGCCACACATGCAGTTCGTGATGAGCATAGTTTGTTCATCCATGCTTGGTGCTTCTTTAATCTTCCCTCAGTTAGCTCTTTGCAATTCGCACGCCTGTAAGAAGGTCGCTGTTTCCACAACGGCGGTGATCACTTTTGTGGAGTCCACATCTACTCCCGCAGTTTTAGTTCCAAAGAAAATAGAGGAGAAGGGGAACGCCGAATTTACTATTCACCTCAATATCAGGAACGCGGGCTCCGTCACGCTCACGAGATTATGTATTGGAACAGCATTGAGTGACTACGCGGACCAGCGCACACATCCCTACATTAAAGTCTCAGAGGGCGCTGCAAACCTTGAACTGACCCAAAACGCCGGGACAGGGTTTGGCTGTGTGCCGACGAAGATAAATGCCGGTGATCTAATTTCTCTGGACGCGAAATTGACAGACAGCGCGGACGTGCTGCCAATGTCGGGAACATTGATCGTGAAGGGAAGTGGCGAAACCACGGAGGACGGGAATTCGAGTCAATCCTGCACGTTAGAAACGAGTGCCCAGACACGTGGTGTGGCGGTCCTCACCGTTGCGAATGCTCGCTATGCGCGCGCTCCGCTTGTACTCTGCGTGCTGGTACTACTGTCGGCATTGATTGCCGCTGTCTTTCTCCAGGACCGACTGAGTGCACCCATGGGCGGGCCTGAGTGGAGCTTTGCAACCAGTTTCGCTACAAATCTCACCTTCGCTGGCAGTGTGATCACTCTTCTCACAACATCAGCCCTTGTACCTGAGTACACTCACTTGCTCACAAAGCAGACATACTCTGCATTCTGCCTACTGTTCGCTTCTGTCGCTGCATTGGCGGCTCCCCTCTATGTCTGCTTTAGTAGTCCCACAGCGACTACTCTAGAGTCCGGCGAACGGGCGGAGATTCAATATGTTGGAACCGTCGGACTGTTTTTAGTAACCGCCGCTTTGACTGTTTGGGCGGCTCTGGGACAGTTGTTCACCATCGCGCTTCTTTTTGCGGAGTTTGTTGCGAAACAATATATTGCGGCTTCGAATGTGTGGGTTGTTAATAGCGTCTTGCTCGTTGCCGGATTTGGCGTGTGTACGTATTGTTTTCGAATGGCGCGCTTTTACATAGCACTACATGCGCCAGTTGGAGTTCCCCGAGCCGAGATGACCCTGGCCATACGAAAGAGCGCACAGTTGAGATGGCGCGTCTTCTGACTCATTCATTCGTGGAGACGCGACCGATCTCGCGTAGTCCCTGAATTGCTCATGCTGCATTTCTGTGTTTTGATCCTGCGTTGAGACTGTTGTTCGACCGTTCGACCGGCAGGGCTGGATCATCATTTACGAAGGACTCGCCCGTCCCGTACCTGACGCGCCGCGTGTTGGTTCGAGAACCATCGCACGGTCCAAAGCGGTCAGATTGAATCGAATCGGCGTCAGCGGTAGCTGTACCTTTCAGGGGAGGCGAGCAAATCAAACCCGCTTGGAAAGGTCTGAGCCTTCCATAAAACCGATGGAAACACCGCTAGGCGGCCGCAGGCGCTCCTGCTGTGATGAGGCAGGGGAGTGGGAAGGGGTTCCATCCAACGCCCCGTCAAAACACCGTTTGCGGCCGTTTTTCAACTAAGTCATTCATTTTGTTGCTCCGAAAAGATGGGATCATAACCCCTCCAGCTGATCATTGCGGGTCCGGCGACGCTTGGCGGTACCCACTAGTCGCGAAGGAGTTCTATCAGATGGGTAGTGGTCACTTCCTCAGCCTTTGCCCTTACAAACATCAATCGGCCACCTGTCTTGCATTCCAATCCTTGCACGCTCTTTGATCCCAGGGTCGGCTTGTCGTAATCGAGGGTTTGACATACGCGTTTCACGACACCTTCAATGTCGGGGTCAATCACAATCAGCCTCGCTTCCTTATTGCCTTTGCGAATGAGGTCGTTAAAATGCTCGTCCGCAACGCTGAAGGAGTAACCGACGATAACAATCTTTTTCGCCTTCTTGATCGTTTGTCCGCACTTGTACCAACGATCTAAGTATTCTGTACAGATGATGGGCTTTATCGCGAGCGGCGGAACAATAGCCGGAAGGGACACTTCGGGGGGATCTTTCTTCCAATCAACCTCCAGCCCGTCGATGAAGGCTACCATTCGTTCGAGCGTGGTTGCATCTATAGCTTGAACATTGTTGGAAACGTACTCGCGCGTCCGGAAGCGAATGAACGCCTTGCAATCGCCATGAAAATAACCATCGGTTGGTCGCGTTCCGTCGTAGAAGAAGTCGGTGTAGTTGAACGTGATGACGCCCCCAACCCCAACTTCTGACAGCGTCTTGTAGAACGAATCTTCGCGTCGGGGGCGTCCCGCAGCTTCTCGGTATCGGATGTAAGCCCATAACAGCCAAGCCAGATAGAAGTATTTCCTCTGATCAGGAATGTGTTTTGTGTAATATCCGGTAAAAAGGTCTCCCATCAGTTCTTCGAAATTCGACAAGATGGCGATGACCTCCGCGAATGCCGTCCGTTCTTCGGCGGTAAGGTCGGGAATTTCAGACAAGACCTGAGTGAACACTGCCTTGATCGCTTCGCGAGCTTTGGGACGAAAAGCGATGTGGTTCGGATCTAGAAGAGTATCAGTGACCCCGGCGTCAGCTTGACCCGCAAGCTTCGACAGCTCGGTCATCACGGCTTCATTCAGCTCATTCGCGTTGGCGATCACTGACAATTTCTTCATCAGCGTCTTTATGGCGGTCACTCTGGCATTTGCCGCGTCGCGGTGCTTGTCCAGAGCTTTCAGAATTTTTGCAAGCAACTGTGGGTGTGTGCCCAGCAACTTCTGCCCCAAATTCTCTGCCTGATCGCCACCATATGTTTGAAGATCAAGAGGCAGAGGTTTCGCGTGGTTACGAATCGCTTGGTTGATAGCTTTACCGGAGCCGCGAGCGAATTCGCTCAGGTCCTTGAAAAGAGTAGTTAAGAGAGGTAGACCGAGAACTCTATCGACGCCCGCTCCGAGCACAAAAAGGACATCGGTACTTGCTTCGGGAGTCGATGGGCGTGAGGGTTGCATAGTCTTCTCCTTGGGTCGGAGTGACTCGCTACCCCTCGAAGCAAGTCTAGAACGGCTAATCCTATGGCAGTATACCCGCACTTCAAAACCGACGGACTACTCGTTCCGATTGCCGTAGTAGAACTGTAGTAATTCTCTGGTCAAAACGGAGCAAATCACGTCATAACGATTCAACTTGGTTGATTTGTAACGTGTTGAGAAATGGGGTAGAGTAGAAAATTTTCCGAACGGATCAGAACCCGCATGTGAACTCAAAATCCGCCGGGCTTCGGCCCTTGGGGGTTCGACTCCCCCTCCCGGCACCAAGATCATTAGAGTCACTCCCTTAGACAGCACACTACCGTTACCCTACCGGAAGTCACCTTTACGGACCAGGAGAGCCGCGCTTGACAGCTTACGCGGCCCGTCTCTAGACTTCGTCGCTGTGGAGGTACCGAGCAATGAACAACATCGTTCTGGTTCATGGTGGTTTTGTTGACGGCGCGGGCTGGGAAGGCGTTTACAAGGCATTGAAGGCGGACGGCTACAATGTCAGTGTCGTCCAGAATCCTACACTATCGCTTGAGGACGACGTGGCGGTTACCAAGCGCGTTCTTGCAGCCCAGAACGGGCCTGCAATTCTCGTCGGCCACTCCTATGGAGGAGCGGTGATCACTGAAGCTGGCAACGATCCAAAGGTTGCGGGACTCGTCTATATCACCGCCTTTGCTCCAGACAAGGGTGAATCCGTAGCGACGCTTATTAAGGACCCGCCGCCCGGCGCACCCGTGCCGCCGATACTGCCGCCACAAGACGGGTATCTGCTGCTTGACAACGCGAAGTTTGCCGCTTCTTTCGCTGGCGACGTGAACCCAGAAAAAGCCGCGTTTATGGCAGACTCCCAAGTTCCGTGGGGTGTGGAGGCTCTTAGCGGCAAGATCAGCGAGCCCGCGTGGAAGAAGAAGCCGAGTTGGTACCTGGTTGCTACTGACGACAAGATGATCCCACCAGATGCACAGCGTGCCATGTCTAAGCGGGCGGGTTCTACGGTCGTTGAGGTAAAGGGGAGCCACGCCATCTACGTGTCGCAACCCAAAGCTGTCGCAAGTCTCATCGAACAGGCCGCGAAAAGTGTAAAGGTCGCCGCTGCTTAGTAGCCGGGGGAATGCCGTTCATTGCGAACGGTGCATATCGAGGGGGAGAACCTCGGCCCAAGACCGGCGCGGCTTACCCTACCGTCCGCTACCGTAGCCATCAGCGGAACGGCACTTTGGCGAAGCACTCTGCCAGACGAATCAAGGCAACATGCTTCGCCTTCGTTCGATTCGAGCATACGGCTCGTGTTCTCTCGGGTGCCACGGTCATTTCACTTCTCACCTTCACCTTTCACTTCGACTTTCACCCGCATCCAAGGATGGATGCAGCACTCAAAGAGATGTTCACCCTTAGACAGATTCGTGACCTGGGTTTGGCTGCCTTGAAGCATTCGAGTTTTGGCGACCGCGACGTTCTTAAAGCCGCCGGCACATTCGGGAACCGTAGCCTCTCCGTGATTGAGATCCGCTATGAATCCGCCACCGAACTTCGCCACCTCGGTGAAGGTGTGGGGCTCGCCGCCCTGGTCGACTACGGTAAGAATGGTTCCTTCTTTGATCTTGACCGTGTCCGGTTCGAAGTCCCATCCCGGATCCGGAGTTCCGTTGCCTGCTTCTGCAAATAAGTCGGTCAATGTCGTGGCGTATCCCAGCGCGGCCAGCGCTACGTTCTTGCAGAAGTCAGGCCCAAGCACGGCATTGAAGGTGACCGGATCGCATTCATCCAAGGCCACGACCTGGGCTACACTTGGCGTTTTGGCTTGCGCAACTGCTGCGGGCACAGAACTGAGTGTCACTGCGGCGACGAAAAACGTTGCCAGGAGGCGTATTGCTAGGATTCTCATCTTTGATTCTCCTTCGAATTGTGGTCACGGCGTTGGTGCTAACCGCGCCTGTTTTTCTTGCCTGTCACTTCCTATAGCGAGAACTGTGGTGAAAACCTGTAACTGACGAAGAAGCAATTCCTGCACCCGGGCTCGCAAGGCCGAAACTGCCGATTGGTGTGCTAATGTTTCCTGTGACCGCGCCCTGGACTTCCCCCTTGCGGTGCAGAGGCTTTGGGATGGATGAGGCCCTCGGACACGAGATTACGGAGCTGCTGCAAGCATGGCGCCAGGGCGATGAAGGTGCTCTGGAGAAGCTAACTCCTCAGGTTTACCGGGAGTTGCATCGGGCGGCGAAGCGCTGCATGGCACGGGAACGTGACGGCCATACTCTGCAAACCACGGCGCTGATCAACGAGCTTTACCTGCGCCTCTCCGATCTGAAGCTGATTGACTGGCAGAACCGCGCGCATTTTTTTGCCCTGTGCGCGCGGCAGATGCGGCGGATTCTCACCGACCAGGCCCGCGCCCGGCAGTCGCATAAGCGCGGCAGCGGGGCGCAACCGGTCCTGCTGGATTTGGCTCTGGTGGTTGCCTCCGAGGCTAGTGCGGATTTGGTTGCCGTGGATGACGCTCTGAATCAACTCGGGAAGGTCGACGAGCGCAAGAGCCAAGTTGTCGAGATGCGCTTTTTTGGAGGCCTGAGCGTAGATGAAACCGCGGAGGCGTTGAAGGTTTCACCGGAAACTGTCATGCGCGATTGGAGGTTAGCCAAGGCCTGGTTGCTGCGCGAGCTGAGTGGAGAGAAACCCCATGGAGCGTGAGCGCTGGGGACAAGTCGAACAAATCTTTCACGCTGCCCTGCAAGTGGAAGAAGGTCGTCGAGGCGAACTCGTCAGGCAGTCGTGCGCCGGGGATGAGGACCTCCGCCGCGAGGTGGAATCGCTGCTGGCGCATCACAGTGAATCCGCGAGCTTCATCGAGACGCCGGCATTTGTTGAGGCGGTCGCGTCTCCACTGCGACCGCGCAGCTCTCGATCTTTGAATCCAACTCCAAATCCAACTTTAAATCCAAAATCTGGCTTGGCCGACACCGTGATCGGCCACTACCGCATTCTTGGCAAGATCGGCTGCGGCGGCATGGGCGTGGTTTACGAGGCCGAAGACCTGAAGCTCGGCCGCCATGTTGCGCTCAAGTTTCTTCCCGAAGAACTCGCAGACGACCCGGAGTCGCTTCAGCGTTTTCGCCTCGAGGCACGGTCTGCCTCCGCGCTGAACCATCCGAATATCTGTACGGTTTACGAGGTTGACGAGGCCGATGGCCGCGTCTTTATCGCAATGGAGCTGGTAGAGGGGAAGACGCTGCGCGGGTTGCTCGTCTGCGGCTCGCTGCCGATGCGAAAGGCGATAGAAATCGCGGCGCAGGTTGCGGACGGTCTGACCAAGGCGCATGAATCGGGCATTGCGCACCGGGACTTAAAGCCCGAGAACCTGATGGTCTCTGACGATGGATTCGTCAAAATCCTCGACTTTGGCCTGGCGAAGCTGACGACGCCCTGCGGAGAGCAGTCGGGTATTACCTCGTCGACGACGCCCGGTCTGGTTCTAGGAACGGTGGGATACATGTCGCCGGAGCAGGCCAGCGGCGATCGGCTGGATTTCCGGTCAGACCAGTTCTCGTTCGGCTTGGTGCTCTATGAGATGGTGACCGGGAAACGCCCCTTTCAGAGAAGCACCGCAGCGGAGACCCTGGTGGCCATTCTCCGGGAACCGCCTGAACCGATCACGAGGCAAAACCGTGACGCGCCCGCTCCCCTGTGTTGGGCGATCGAACGTTGCCTGGCGAAGGAACCCGATAAGCGCTACGTCTCTACCCGAGATCTGGCACGGGAACTTGCAACTATTCGCGACCGCTTCTCGGAGAAGCCAGTTCAGCAGTTGGAAGCCCGTCCGGCGAATCTTCCTGTGCAAAGAACCGGGTTTGTGGGGCGCGAGAAGGAGGTAGCGGCCGTTAAAGAACTGCTTCGGCGTCAGGATGTGCGCCTGGTCACGGTCACGGGTCCTGGTGGGATCGGCAAAACGCGTCTCGCGGTGGAAGTGGGGAATGGCTTGGTCGAGAGTTTTCCAGGGGGCACTCATTTTGTTCCGCTGTCTTCGCTAAGCGATCCGGGTTTGATCGCTTCGGTGATCGTTCAGGCATTGGGCATCCGGGAGGCGGGAGGTCAGTCGCCGCTCGAAATACTCAAGAAAAATTTACAAGATTCATCGCTCGCGCCCATGCTGCTCCTGCTGGACAATTTTGAGCAACTGGTTCAGGCGGCGCCTACGGTGGCAGAACTTCTGGCGACAGGTCCCAATCTTAAAATCATGGTAACCAGTCGCGCGGCGCTCCATGTGTACGGCGAACATGAATTTCCGGTGCCGCCGCTTGCGCTCCCGGATTCGCGGTCCGTGCCTCCGGTTGAGGTCCTGTCGCAGTACCCCGCAGTCGCGCTGTTCGTGCAACGCGCCGCCGCCGTGAGGCCAGATTTTGAACTTAACCGGGAAAACGCGTCCGCTGTCGCCGAGATTTGCGCCCGGTTGGATGGCCTGCCTCTCGCGATCGAACTCGCAGCCGCCCGAGTCAAAGTTCTTTCGCCCTCTTCCATGCTGACACGCCTGACGAGCCGTTTGCAGCTATTAACGGGCGGCTCGCGGGACCTGCCGCAGCGGCAGCAGACGCTGCGTGCCGCCATGGATTGGAGCTATGACCTGCTGAGTGCTGCCGAGCAGAAGCTTTTTCGAAGATTGTCAGTGTTCGTGGGCGGATGCACTCTGGAAGGCGTGGAAGCTGTGTGCGACACCAAAGGCGATCTTGATTTGGACCTGCTCGACGGTATGGCGTCTATGGTGGACAAGAGCCTGGTGCAGCAGGTTGAGCCAGCGAAGGGTGAATCGCGGTTCGTTATGCTGGAAACGATTCGTGAGTACGCTCTGGAAAAACTAGAGGCCAGCGGAGAGGAGGCGCTGACGAAACGCGCCCATGCCGCCTACTGCCTGGTGCTGGCGGAAGAGGAGGCGACGGAGCAGAGCGGGGCGGAGCGGGCAGACTGGCTGCAACGCTTCGCGTCCGAACATGACAATTTTCGCGCGGCCCTTGAGTGGCTGACGGAAACCGGAGATGCGGAGTGGGGCTTGCGTCTCGGCACCGCCCTGTTTCGCTATTGGGAGATTCGCGAGTATCTTGCCGAAGGCAGGGACAGGCTGGGTAGATTGCTGAAGCTTGCAGGAGCGGCGGCTCGCACGAAGCTGCGAATGCGCGCGCTTTTTGCCGCGGGCGTGCTCGCCGGCGAGCAGGGAGATTATGCCTCGGCGGATGCGCTCATCAATGAAAGTCAAGACATCGCGCGTGAGTTGGGTGACAAGACGGGTATTGCCGTCTCTCTGAACGCGCTGGCGGTCTTTGCCCGCGACCGGGGAGATGTCGCGACTGCGCACATCCTGTTCGAAGCAAGTCTGGCGCTGTGGAGGGAACTCGGCGACCAGAAGGCGGTTGCACGGGCTCTCAGTAATCTGGCGAATGTCCTCAAGTTGAAGGGAGACTATGAGCGCGCTCGCTCGCTATACGCGGAGTGTCTCGCCATCTTCCAGGGACTGAAAGACCGCACGGGTGTTGCATGGTCGCTGAATTACCAGGGGGATGTGGCACGCGATCAAGAGGATTCCGCTGGGGCGCAGGCATTGTATGAACAGGGCCTGGCAATCTTTCGGGAGCTCGGTGACCGCTGGGGCATTGCCGGCACGCTAGCTGACCTGGGAAGCTTGGCGAGAGAACAGCGGAATTATCCGAGAGGCCACTCTCTGTACCAGGAGAGCATAAGAATTTTCCAAGAACTGGAACATAAACGCGGAATCGCCCGCCTCCTGGAGTGTTTCGCGTGCTCGGCGGCTGCGCAACGCCAAGCAAAGCGTTCATTGCGGCTGGCGGGCGCGGCGGCGGCGTTGCGCCAAAATATTGGCGCTCCGCTCACGCCAGCGGAACAGGCCAAACTGGAAGCAAGTCTGCATCTGGCGCGGCAGGCATTGAGCAACACGGCGGGGGTAGCGGCCTGGTTGGAAGGCTGGACTTTGCCGGTTGAAAAAGTTGTTGAAGAGGTGCTGATGCCGGATGGTGCGTCTCCCTCGTGTTAAATTCGCACGCTGCTCGGAAAGCGTCAGCTAATCTGCTTACTCCGCGCTTGAGGCGTCGAGAAGCCGGCGCACGGCGGACACTCGATTGGCAGGAAGGCCTACACGACGGGCGTGTTCCTGGATGGTCGCCTCGTCCGGGGCGAGATAGACGCAGTACACCTTATCGCCGGTTACGTAGCTATGGAGCCACTGGATCTCCGGACCCATTCCCTTCAGAACATTGACCGATTTTTGTGACACTTCCCGCAGTTGCGCATCTGTTAGATTTCCGGCTCCCGGAATTTCGCGTTCGATGACGAATTTGGGCATAGACATCCCCTGATGTGGACAGATGCTAGCATGCAGATGGAGCAGCTTCAAGACGGCTTGGCCGAAGCCGTCCCAGTCAGTGCAAAACGGCCAAGAATAAAAGAACGAGGTTGACATGGATCTTCGATCGCTGCAGAAACCGCTGAAAGAGCAATACCGCAATGACCCCAATGCCTCGCGTATCACTCTGCGGGCAAAAGGCGCCCAGACTGATGTTCCGGTGACATGCTCGGTCGATCTCGGACGTGCCGTCTACCAGGCCGAAGCTCACAAGGGAGTCGGCGGCGCCGGCGCCGGCGCCTGTTCCGGTGACCTTTTGCTTGGAGCTCTGGCGGCTTGCGCACAGATTACCTGTCAGATGGTGGCGGCGGCTATGGGCATACCAACCGAACGCATTGAGGTCACCGTGGAGGGAGACTTGGATCTTCGGGGCACGCTTGGCATATCAAAAGACGTGCCCGTCGGCTTTGAGAGCATTCATCTTCATTTTGATGTTGTCGCGCCTAAGGCAACGCCCGAACAACTGCACGGATTGCGGGAGAAGACAGAACAGTATTGCGTGGTGATGCAGACCTTAATGAAGCCGCCGAGTCTGCAGACCGAATGGGTTGGTCACGATTGAGCGCTATGGAACTCCTCTCGGAGCGTGAGCCGCAAATCGGACTTTCAGCGTCTTGATCTCATAGGGTTTGGTGTGCAGCGTGACGGCGTTATTGTGCACGGCGAGAGAGGTCGTCGCCCTCTCCATCAGATCGGTTTCTGACGCTGACTGCGCTCCTGCCGGAAGCTGGAGTTTTACATCAGCTTCTCTCCCTGCCCATTCATAAAAACGCAGCACAAGAGAGTCATCTTCCTCTGATCGCTTGACCGCGGTGACCACTACGTTATCCGGCTCAACTCGCACGAAAGAATGGTCGCCCGGCAACGTCCCCTCGTGTTTCTGCGTCTGCCGGGCGATCAGCTTGTAATTCAGCTCGTAGCCGCGGCGTACGGTCTGAGCGTCCCGCCAATTTCCCGCATGCGGATACAAAGAGTACGTGAATTCGTGATGACCTTCGTCGGCGTGCGGATCGGGCCACTCTGGCGAACGCAGCAGCGACAGCCGCAGCACATTGCCCTTCACATCGTATCCGTACTTGCTGTCGTTCAGCAGGCTGAAGCCGTGTTTGGTGTCGGCATCAGAAAGATCGGCCCAGCGCTGCGCCGGGACTTCGAATTTGGCCTGTTCGGCCGGTGTGTTCCGAGTGGTTGGACGTTCTATCGAACCGTAGGGAATTTCAAAAGTAGCCTTGTCACTGTGTGCGCTCAAAGGGAATGCCACTTTCAGCAAGACGTGTTTCTCGTGCCATTCCACCTGCATCTTCACGTCAACCCGCGGTACCCCGGCGTACATGGTGATGTCCTGCACGAACGTGGAATTCTGGAAATGCTTCTTCACGCGGATCACGGCGCGCAGCGGCCCACGCTCAACGAGCTTCACCTCGTCAGCTTTATCCAAATCCCAATGTTCTTTCTCGAAGTCGGAATCGATGTTCCAGGCGTCCCATCGCTTGGGTTTGTCATGGAAAGCCTGCAAGAGATTCCCGCAAGCGAACGTCCTGGGGCCGCCGGAGTCGGTTTCGGAGGGAGCAAGCGTTTCCGTCTGATTTCGCAGATCAAAAAGGCTGGTGATACACCCGGTTTTCGGATCGACTTTGAGTCGGATGTACGCATTACTCAGCGTCTCCCTGGAAGCCTGGACAACTCGCACGTGGCCATTATTCACGCTTGGAGAGACGCTTGCCTTCGCCTCGGAACGCCCAGAATATGCCCGCACAAAATAGGTCCTGTAGCCGAGGGCTGGCGCATCCGCAAGAATAAGGAGGCGCGCTCGATTCGTGGACGAGTCCAGGGCCAGAAGTTGGTGTTCGACCCGTTGGCCCGCGCTATCGAGTACTTGAACCTCTCTTGCGGGGCCGGAACGTTGTACCTGCGCTTCAATCACTTCGGCTCGCGGCCAGGAAAGGGAATTGAAAACCACAACCGGCACACCGTCCCCCCGCGCGTTCGCACCTTGAGTGTTGACGTGAGCCAGGAGTTCGTCGAGCGCGGTATTCGTGATCTCTGTTGCGGAGCGGGCAACGTCTTCCAGATTTCGCTTGGCGTCGAGATAGTTCACCGCAATTCCAGAGCCCGGCATGACGTCGTGGAAATGGTCGAAGAGCAGATCCTTCCAGGCGAGTTCGAACTGATCCTGCGGATACGAGGGGCCGAAGAGCGAAGCCAGCGACGCATACTTCTCCGCATCGAGCATCAGTTCCTCATCACGCCGGATGCGCTGTTTCGTGTCCGCTTGCGTAGTCAGCACGCCGCGGTGATATTCGAAATAGAGTTCGTCCTTCCACGTGGGCACTTTGAGATTTGGAAGTTCCTGCGTCAGGTCGGCGAAGAATTCTTTGGCGGTGCTGAACTGAATCTTCGGGAAGACGGTGTCCGGATCCCGAAGGCGATTCGCCCGGTCGAGCATCGTTCGAGTCGGGCCACCGCCGTGGTCGCCGATTCCGTACAAGTAAAGCATCTGCGGCGAATCGGTAACTTTGCCGCCGTAAATTGACGGAGCATAGAACGACAGGTCTTGCGTGATCTGCTGCGGATCAAATTCGTTAGCGTATTCGTGAGGAAAGTAGGTCAGAAGGCGGCTGCCGTCGGGTGCTTCCCACCAGAACAGCCGGTACGGAAACTTGGTGTAGTCCGTGGCCCAGAGGAGCTTGCTGGTCACGAAATAATCAATGCCAGACTTCTTATAGATTTGCGGAAGCTGCCAGTTGTATCCAAAAGAATCCGGGTTCCAGCCGATTTTGATATCAGCGCCAAAGTTCTTCTGAAAATATCGTTTGCCGACTAGAATCTGACGCACCAGCGACTCGCCGTCCGGCATATTCAGATCGGGCTCGACCCACATGCCGCCGATGACCTCCCATCGGCCCTCCTTGACCCGCTGCCTGATCTGCTCGAACAGATCCGGGTATTTCTCCTGCATCCATTCATAAGTTCGCGCCGAGGACATGGTGAACTTGAAATCCGGATACTCGCGCATCAAATCGAGGACGCTCTGAAATGTGTTGCGCACGACCTCGACCGTTTCCGTCCACGGCCACAACCACGCCATATCAATATGCGAGTTTCCGGCGGCACGAATCGTGAACTGTTTCAACCACGGATTCAGCGATTGCAGTTTGCTTTGCGCATGGCGCAGCGACGCGTCGAAGCCAGCCTGGTCGTCCTTGTCGAGCAGAGAAAAGTCGATGGCTTTGACCGCCGCTTCGAGTTGCTGCTGCCGTTCCGCCCGGCCCTCGTCATAGGCCGCAATCATCGGGCGTGCCGCCAGGACCTCCATTCGGATCATCGCCGGGTCCGGCCGGCTGGGGGCGGGTTCAATGCTCAACTGAGCGTGATGAAATAGCGTTTCGACGTCCGGAGCATCGATCCGCACGGCGATCAGAAATTTCTGACCGGGCTGTGCGTTGTTCGTGAGCGGAATCGGCTGCTGCATGTCGTCGTCTCCTCGCGACACGAGCGCTCCGTTCGAGAAGACGGAAATCATGACCGGGCCCTTGTTGTTCCACATCAAGTCGAATCTGAGGTCCAATTTTGCGTGGGCCCCCGGCACTGCATAACCGTTGATCTTCTGCGGAATCTCGATCCAGCGGCGCAACACGCGAGACCCGGTCGACCATTTGTCCCCGACTTTCATTGTTCCCCAGTCCGAGTCATCTAGAGACGAATCCTCAGGATGCGGTACGTCGGAATGAAACCGCCACTCGGAAAGTGGCAGAGTGACGAGCGATTCCAGGTGATCCAAAGTTGGCCGGTATGGATCAGTTGTTTTCTGGTCCGGAGATGGTTGCTGAGCTGAGACTAACCTGGCGGTTATGAGTGCGAGAAGTGCACACACGATCCATCGCTTCAACGGGCTTTCCTCCTTCATTAGGAAAGTTGCTTTGAAACGGCAAACAGCAGAAAGAGTTTGAGTTTCGTACAGAAGGGTAACTGCCACGAACCAGTCGGTCAATTGGGGCCGTGTAGTTCAAACAAAAAAAGGACACCGCTCACGCGGTGTCCCTACCTACCAGCAACTTGATTTACTTATTTTCGTTGAGCGATCCGGCGCCAAACTCCTTGCGCTGCGCCACCGGGCGCGCCGCCCTTGCTGCCGCTACTGCCGGCATCGCCGCCGCCGCTCCGTAACGCTCGAGCAGCACGGGCACCATTGCGCCTTCGGCTTCCTTAACAAAGGTGAGCTTGCTCTCGCCCAGCAGATCGACGCGAACGAAATCCCCCAGCCTCACCTGTCCGGTCGCCACCAGGTTCGCCAGCGGAAACACCAGATGCCGTTCAATCGCCCTCTTCAGGTGCCGCGCCCCATACTTCGGATCCGTGCCCTCGGCTAGCAGGAAGCTCTTCACCTGCGGAGTGCAGTTGAACACAAATTGATGCGCGCCCGCCGCCATCAGCACCCGTTGCTGCACCATCCCAAGTTCGATTTCCAGGATTTGCTGCAGATGCTCGGAACGCAGCGTCTTGAACACGACAACCTTGTCGATGCGGTTCATGAACTCCGGCGCAAACTTGCGCCGAGCCGCATCCACTGCCGAGCGGTTAATCTTGTCGTCCAGCGCATTATCCACCTGCACCGCTTTCGGCGCGAAGCCCAGGCCGCCATCGACCAAACCGTTCATCTCCGCGGCGCCCAGGTTCGAGGTCATGATAATGATGCAGTTCGAAAGATCCACGCGGCGGTTATCGCCCAGGGTCAGCGTCGCTTTGTCCAGAATTCCGAGCAGCAGCTGCCAGAGCGAGTCGGATGCCTTCTCGATTTCGTCGAAGAGAAGGATCGACAGCTTCAGCTTTTCCGTATGCCACTGGTTCAGCGCTTCCTGCGTAAGCAGCGGATGCGTCTCCCGGTGTCCCAGGTATCCCGGAGGCGAGCCGATCAACTTGGCAATCTCGTGCGAGTGCTGGAACTCCGCGCAATCGATCTTGATGCAGGCTCGCGCGTCACCGAACAGCGACTCCGCGACCGCTTCGACCACCCGCGTCTTGCCGGAGCCGGTCGGCCCCAGAAACAGTAGATTTCCCACCGGACGGCCCGGCGCATTCAGCCCGGCCAGAAACATCTGATAGATCTCCGCAACCTTCTCGATCGCCTGATCCTGCCCTACAATCTTCCGGCGCAGGGCGGTCTCAAAGTCACGGGCGTCGTTGCTGCGGCGGCTCGGGTCAAGCACGGTTGCCAGGTTCGTTCTCATCGCTTCGGGCCCTTGTTTCCTTTCCGGGAACTGCTTGTTTTCTGGGAAACTATTTGCTGCCAAACTGCTCATTTTTATCACTTTCTTGTATGTCGCCTGCCACTCCGGATGAAGGTTGCATTCCTCAGCCTCCCCTCCTTGTGCAAGCCGCTAGCCATCCTCTGGAAGGGCCATATTGTCCCGCTTCCCACCGTTTTAGATGCGGCTAGCCCACCTGATGTCACGAAGGTCCGGCTACCCACAGCTTCCTCAGGAGCAATTATTTGCAGACTGCGGGAACTTCCCCTAGCGCCCTACTACCCCTGCGCCCATGTCCGGTAAGCCTTAACGAACTTGGCCCGACGTAACTGGCCGCCCAGGTTACTTCCGGTGCACAATAGAAGCAGATTTCCTCTCTGGAGAATGCGCTTGTCCCAATTCAGACTCTCGAAGCCCGGACTCTCGATCGCGAGCGTTGCCGCCTTCCTATTCCGACTAGCCCTGACGGGCTTCGGCCTCTTTTCTCCACCGGCCGCGGCCGTACAAAATCCGCATGGCGTGCAGTTGGTCCAGGTGAAAGCCGATACCACCAAAAAGCCTGAGCCCCCGCCAGTTATCGCGCCCCCCGGTTCCGATCTATACGTCGCCCAGCGCGGAGACAGCATCCCGTCCGTCGCCCGCAAATATCTGAAGCGAACCAAGTACCTGACCTCAACGGAACTGGCCGGAGCCATTCGAGAAGCGAATCACAACCGCCAGGGCGTCTTCCTCAAGTCCGGAGAGCAGATCATCATCCCCGGAATTCTCGAAGGGCCTATTGTAGAGAAGACTGTCCCAGTTGCAAGAGATTTCGAAGTCCGCGCCATTTATCTGACCGGAGTGATGGCTGGCAGCGATCATGGAATGCGGATTATCCGCCATTGGCGCGAAGTCGGTGGCAACGCGGTCGTCTTTGACATAAAGGATAGCGACGGCATCGTCAACATCGCCTTTGACCACCCACTAGCCACTGGGCAACGGCACTATATTTCCGACCTGCCCAAGCTCATTCGCTTCCTGCATTCCGAAAACATGCATGCTATTGCTCGCATCGCCATCTTCCGCGACGAGCATCTGGTCACAACCCATCCCGAACTGGCCGTAAAGTCGCACCGTACCGGCGAGAGCTGGCGCGAGAACGGCAAGCTCGTCTGGACCGACCCCTCGAACCCCAAGGTCCAGGATTATGACATCGCCCTGGCCAAGTTCGTAGCCCAGGCGGGAGTCGATGAAGTGCAGTTCGATTATGTCCGCTTTCCCGCAGAAGGCGACCAGAAAGATGCCGCTTTCAACTACCAGACCGAGCATCCTGATCATCCAACGAAGATGCAGCGCTCGGAAGTGATTGCCAATTTCCTCGATCGCGCCTATACGCAGATTCACCCGACCGGCGTTCTGCTTTCGCTCGACGTCTTCGGAGTCATGGCGTGGCAGCGTCCCGTCGATCTTTCGCACACCGGGCAGGACATCGTAGCCATGGCTAAGCACTGTGACGTGCTCTCGCCCATGATTTATCCTTCTCACTTCTTCGGCATGGACGGCATCGCGCACCCCGGCGACGCGCCCGAGCATTTCATCGGCGAGTCCATGGACCGCTTCATGCTCATCACCAAGGACAGCGGCGTAGTGATTCGCCCCTGGCTGCAAGCCTTTGCGTGGCGCACCAAGACCTACTCTCCTAAGTATGTTGAAGTTCAGATCGAGGTAGCGAAACAAAAAGGCGGCATCGGCTTTCTTTTCTGGAACGCCAATAACGACTACTCGAAGCCCTATACCGCCATGCCGGAAATGCGCGCCGCCAAAGGCCGCTACTTCCGCGGAGACGAAGTAGGCGCTAAGCCCGAACCCGCCCCACCGACGCCGACAGCCTCTACCGCCGCGCCCGCAACTAGCACAAATGTAGAGACGGGGACTGCCTCGTCTCCCAGTGACGGCGGCCACCGCGCTCAAAAAATCTCGCGGCACTACTAGCACTACCAGCACCACCAGATGACTGAGTTTGAGGCGGATGGCCCTGGCTAATGCGTCTATCCTTTACTCACGAGGACATCCCCGAGAATTCAGATGATCGCGATAGGCCGGGCCACCCTTCCACCTACTCCAGTCAGAATCACAGGTGGTGCGGCCGCCTGAGCTCCTTCCCTGGCTCCCTGGTTGCATTTGACAGTGGTGCCGATTGGCTTCGGCTGACGTTCGGTTGCTTGTTGCGTTGATCCGGCGGCTTCAACGTCGTTCCGGCGATGTTGTTGAATGGAACCGTCGGAGCAAACGTAGGCAGATTGTGTGCCCGCACATGCGTCGCGGCTTCGAAGCCGGACGCGAGCTTGATTAAGGTAGGCTCGCTAAAGGCCGTGCCGAAGAAGCTGATCCCCATCGGCGCTCCGAACACCATGGCCGCCGGCACTTGCACGATCGGATAACCTTCCGGCGCCGCCAGGCTCGATGAACCAAAAATAAAGTGGTCTCCAAAGATCAAGTCGGTCGCCCACGGCGGGTTGTCGGTGGCGGTGACCACGGCGTCGAGATTGAACTGGCTCAGCGCCGCGTCGATGCCGTTCACCCCAAAGTCCTTGTCAGCGGCAAGTGCCTGATTGTAAGTCATGCCGCCGAAAGCCGGCTGCGGATCGTCCGGTCCGGTTGGCATGGTGGCAATCAAGTCCCAGATGTCCTGATTAAAGAATGGCATCTCGGCCTTCGCATGGGCGCTATTGAACGCGATGGCGTCGTTCAAAGCCTTGCCCGCCATAGGAACCCCAACGCGCGTGTGGAAGTAAGCTTGCACGTCATTCCTGAAATCGAAGCACAACACCAGGAACTCACCGGGTCCCGAGCCACCGTTGGGAAATGTGAAGCCCGCGGCATCGAGGTCAATGACGGTCGCACCCGCGTCAGTGAGCGCCTTAAAGGCGGCCTCGAACGCAGTCACCACCGGCTGAGGCGTTGGGACGAATGGATCAAAGCCAGATAATCCAAGCCGCGTCAGGCCCAGTCTTGCGCCCTTCAGGCCGTTAGGATCAAGGAACTTGGTGTAGTCGGTTGGAATATTCGTGGGGCGCGTGAACCGGCCCTGCCATCCGAGGGGAACGCCGCCGGTCGCCGGATCGCGGCCGTCGAAGGTGCGGCTCTGCACCACGCCCAGCGCCACCGCTGCATCCGCCACCGTGCGGCCGTGGGGACCGAAAGTGTCCTGAATGTGGGAGATCGGCACGATGCCAGCCCGGCTGGTGAGGCCCACAGTCGGTTTAATACCGACGACGCCATTCGCGTTCGCTGGGCACACAATGCTGCCATCGGTCTCCGTCCCGAATGATACCGCGGTGAAGTTCGACGACACCGCGGCGGCCGAACCGGCGCTGGAGCCGCAGGGGTTGCGATTGATGCCATAGGGATTATTCGTTTGCCCGCCCCGGCCCGACCATCCGCTAACGGATTCGAAGGAGCGGAAGTTGGCCCACTCCGACAGATTCGTCTTTCCCAGAATCACCGCGCCGCCCCCGCGCAGGTTGGCGGCGACCGTGGAGTCGGTAAGCGCCGGCTTTCCGAGCAGCGCGAACGAGCCCGCCGTGGTCTGCATCATGTCGCCGGTGTCGACGTTGTCCTTCACCAGCACCGGGATTCCGTGCAACGGCCCCAGGACGATGCCGTGCCTGCGCAACTGGTCTGCGTGACGCGCCATATCCAACGCTTCGGGGTTCAGTTCGATCACCGCGTTGACGCCCGGACCACTCTGGTCCAGCGCGACGATGCGTTTGATGTATTCCTTGGTCAACTCCTCCGAGGTCAGTTTGCCGGAGGCCATTTCTGCCTGGAGTTGGGCTACTGTCGCTTCGTTGTGTCGCGTTGGAACGTTAGGTGAGTCGGTGTTTTGTGTGGCATCATTTGCGGCTGCTACAGGGAGCGCCAGCAAAGCTGCAAGAAGGAGAGTGCGAATGGCTGGGACAATCATGGTGTTCCTCCTGGGAGTCTTCGGCCGGGTAACGCCGGGAATCTTGCTACTCTGGATTTGGATTGTCAAGCGATTCCCGCCGATTTTGAGGCTTCAAATGTAACAACGATGTAAAAACTTTGTCGGGCGGGTGGATCGGGTTGTCACCTTCCATCCTTTTACTCTCGAGGGTGCCCGTCCAAGCTCTGCTTAGTCGGGCCTGTTCCGCGCTTTGCATCGCATTGCCGAAACCGCCCGTCATCAGCTCATTTCGGGGCAAGAGCCATCATGGGAAACCTGCCCGAAGCGGGCAGTAACTCTTACCAACAGGCCACTCATCCCACAAGATGGGCCATGTGATACAGTGCTCCCCTCACTTACGCTCGTCTTAACTACCCAACACTACCCAACTAATTGTGGGAGATCAGATGAAGCTCTTTCTCTCGATTCTTTTGCTGAGCACTGCCATGGCAGCGCAGAGTTTTTTGGCGCCCAGCAGATCCGCGCTTCCCGATGCGCCCAGCCAACGTCCTTTCTGGACTGTCGAGAACAAAGTTAGCGTCAGCATCTTGGCCGGGCTGGTTGCCGCCGACGCCTTCACCACTCAGCGCGGTCTCAACCAGGGCCTCCGCGAAGTTAATCCGGTCATGCGCCCTTTCGTGACGCGTGGTGCCGCCGGGGAAGCGGCCGGGTCAGCTCTAGGTTTTGGCGCGGGAGTGGGAATCGTGTACCTGCTCCATCGAAGCCACCACTTCAAAGCGGAACGCGTTACTATGCGGCTGATCGTCGCCGGTGAAGCTGGGTTCGTCGCCAACAACATCATCGCGATTCGTTAATCGCGGCTGGGAGCAAGCCCGCTTCCACGCTATAATTCCATTCTGGAGACGAAGTTTTCTTCGACAATTTGACCATTCGGAGAATCCCCGGCTCGCTTCCGCGAATCTTACACCGTAAGGAGTCTGCATGGCCATTCAGAAGACGGACAAAATCTGGCACAACGGCAAGTTCATCGCCTGGGACGACGCTACGCTCCACGTGATGTCTCACGTTGTGCACTACGGCTCTTCGGTGTTTGAAGGCATTCGTTGCTACGCGCTGCCCACCGGCCCCGCGATCTTCCGCGCCACCGAACACATGCAGCGGCTTATCGACTCTGCCCGCATCTACCGCATCGACGTTCCCTTCACCCGGGACGAGATCGTGCGCGCCATGGTCGAACTGGTGAAACATAACGGCGTGTGGCCCTGCTACATCCGGCCGGTCGTTCTCCGCGGATATGGCGAAGCCGGTGTCAACCCCTTCAATTCCCCGACCGAAGTCTACATTTGCAACTATCCCTGGGGAAAATATCTGGGGTCAGATGCCACTGAGGGAGTGGATGTTTGCGTTTCTTCGTGGACGCGGATCGCGCCCAACACTCTGCCCGCCATGGCCAAGTCCGGTGCGAACTATATGAACTCGCAGCTCATCAAGATGGAAGCCATTGTCAACGGTTACGCGGAGGGCATCGCGCTGGATGTGAACGGCTACGTCAGCGAAGGTTCGGGCGAGAATCTGTTCGTCGTCCGCAATGGCGTGCTGCACACGGCTCCGCTGGGGAACTCCGTGCTTCCGGGTATCACGCGCGACTCGGTGCTGCAGATCGCGCGCGACCTCGGCATCAAGATTGTCGAGCAGCAGATTCCGCGGGAATTGCTTTACATCGCTGATGAAGTTTTCTTTACCGGCACCGCCGCTGAAATCACGCCCATTCGCTCGGTCGATAAAATTGCAGTGGGCAAGGGTAAGCTCGGCCCGGTGACTAAATCTCTGCAAGCAGAGTTTTACGGCATCGTCCGCGGCGAGAAGGCGGACCGCTATAACTGGCTGACGCCGGTTGCGGTGGGAGCCAAGCAGCCGGTGGGCGTGTAACTTTGTTTCAGGCACGCGCCTGGCGGACCCGATGTGAATCGCACTCGCACTACGGGCTGCTTGAAGGCGTTTGCGCTTCCTGTTTTCTTCAACTATAGTGAAGGCCGCCTGATCGCAGGCGATCTTGTTTGTTCCTATCAACCCCCAGCCTATAAGGAGAACTCCTATGCCCGCTCCAACCCCCGAATTTGCTCTGACCTATCGCGACATGATGCTTGATGGCCTTGCCCGAGAAGTTGAAACGACCAAGAGAGTTTTGGCTGCCGTCCCCGACGGTAAAAAGGACTACCGGCCGGATCCCTGCGCGCGCACGGCCTGGGAACTGGCCTGGCATCTCGCAAACACCGATGTGCAGTTCCTGGATGGCATTGCGGATCTGAAGTTCACAATGACGAATCCGGCGGCGGAAGACAAGCCTAAGACTATCGCCGAGGTGGTGGATTGGTACGACAGGAATATCAAGCGCGGCGCGGATCGGGTTCGCGCTTTGTCGGGCGCACAGTTGCTGACACCGGTCGATTTTCTCGGCGTCTTCAACTTACCGGCGGCGTTCTATCTGGCATTCCTGAATAATCACAGCATTCATCATCGCGGCGAGTTGGCGACTTATCTCCGTCCCATGGGATCGAAGGTGCCCGCGATCTATGGTGGCAGTTACGACGAGCCTTTTCGGGCAGCGGCGTGAAGTAACGAGACATTGCGAACCAGAGAGCGTGGGGCGGGTGAAGTTACCCGCCCCTACGTCTTTGACGATGAACCTTTTGCCTATGACCCCAGACCTGTTTACTCGCGCCGAATCCGCAGCGGCGTTTGTGCTATCGAAAACGGCTCTTCGGCCGCAGATCGGACTTGTCCTTGGCTCGGGTCTCGGAGCTTTTGCCGACGACCTTACCGAAGCGGTCCGCATTCCCTACGCCGACATTCCGACATTTCCGCGTTCGACGGCGATTGGGCATGCCGGACAACTCGTGGTGGGCAAGTCCGGCGATGTTCCCATTGCCGTGATGCAAGGACGGGTGCATCTTTACGAAGGCTATTCTGCTGCCGAGGTCGCATTTCCGACGCGCGTGCTGGGGCGAATTGGCATACGCGTTTTGATTCTCACCAACGCCGCCGGTGGCGTTAACGTCGAGTACGGACAGGGCGCGCTGGTTATCCTCAGAGATCACATCAATCTTCAGGGACAGAATCCGCTGACGGGCGCGAATGACGAACGCTTTGGCCCGCGTTTCCCCGACATGACATATACCTATGCCAAGCGCTATCGCGAGATAGCGCTCGAGGAAGCGAAGAAGCTTTCGATTCCTCCGCGCGAGGGCGTGTACGCGGCGCTGACCGGCCCGAGTTACGAAACTCCAGCGGAGATTCGATACCTGCGCACAATCGGCGCCGATCTGGTGGGCATGTCAACCGTCCCGGAAGCAATCGCGGCACGGCATATGGGGATGAATGTCCTGGCCATCTCATGCGTGACGAATATGGCCGCCGGAATCCTCGATCGGGCGCTCGACCACGAAGAAGTGCTCGAAGTGGGACGACGGGTGATGGGACAGTTCATCGCACTGCTGCGGGCCGTAATGCCTCGGATTGCAGAGGAATTGAGCGCGAGCAACTAGAAGCGGATTCTTGGCGGGGCGTGGTTTTTAGAGGTTGCGCCCGCCCATGTCCCTAGAACACCACCTTGAGCCCAAGCTGAACCACCCGCGGCCCTCCGCCACCCAGGCCGGGATTGGTCTGAGCGACGTCGGGAGTCTGGCTGATCACGCCCTGATGGCACCCAGCATTCGGATCGCACTGCAGGTTGCCGTTCTGATCGTAACCCGGTGTCAGATTGTGATTGGGCAGCGCGAAGTTTGGATGATTGAAAATGTTGAAAAACTCTGCTCGAAACTGCAGGTTGAGCCGTTCCCAGATCTGTGTGTTCTTGGTAATGGAAAAATCAACATTAGTGTAGCCGGGTCCAAAAATCGCGTCCCGGCCTAGATTGCCGAATGTGCCGTCCGCGGGTTGGCTGAAGGCAAGGGGGTTCAAATAGCCGGTGGCGGGGGTCCAATGCGGCAAGATGGGATTGACTCCCGGTACTACATTCGGTCGCTGGTTGAAGTAGAAATGGCCGCTATTGTCGAACGAGTTCGCGATCGGGATGGGCCGTCCGCTCTGGACACTGATAATCGTATTCAGCTGCCAACCCGAGCCAAATTTTCCGATCCCATGAAATGCGGGAACATCATAATTGAGGGCTGCGGTGAAACGATGCCGAGTGTCAAAGAGGGCGTTGCCGCGTTCCGCTCTCAGGTTGCTCGGATCCTGCGGAAAGGCCGCCCCAGGCACAAAGTCGATGCCGTCGGAAGCATCATCAATGACGTGCGACCAGATATAGCTCGCGAAGCCCGAAAAGCGATGCGAATTTTGCAGGCGGACAATCGTCTGCAGCGAATGGTAGATCGAAGAAGCCCCCGGGAAGAGTTCATCGATCGTGTTGTAATTGGAGTTGGTAAAGAATTCGTTGAGATCCGTCAGGCGCACAAGCTTGGTTCCCTTGCTGCCGACGTAGCCGACTTCGACGGATGCATTTTGTGCAAATCTCTGCTGAATATTCAAATTCCAGTTCTGTGTGTACGGGCTCGGAAATTTTCGCGGAGTCACAAAAATCGAATACGGTCCCGTCGTGTTTACGGACATGATTGGGGCGGTGGGATCGGGGTTTGTCCCGTTAAAAGCCGTGGGATCGAAGTTCATCGGCAACACCGGTTTGGGCCCGATGGGATTGGTAGCGACACCGGCGGACGAGGTGAAGTTCGCAATCAGCAAGTGCTGCGGGACATAGTCGTAGTAAATCCCATAGCCTGCGCGAACCACTGTGTTTTTTACAACGTTCCAGGCGAATCCCAGGCGCGGACCGAAATTGTTCAGATCGCGTTGATAAAGACCATCCAGCCCATGCGTTCCAACCATGGCCAGCGTGCCATCCGATGAGAGATTCGACAGCAGGTTATTCTTTTCGCTCATCGGGCCAAAATATTCCCAGCGCAGCCCGGCGTTAAGAGTGAAAGTCGGCGCAAGACGATAGTCGTCTTGGGCGAAAAAGCTGAAGCCGTTATTGTAAGTAGTGCGCTGCGTGTTACCAGTATTCACGAGGATGAAATTGCAGCAACCGTTCCCGGCGCCCCCAGTGTAGAAATCGGCGAGAGCGTCGATGACGGGATCCGTGCTGAGTCCTCTCCCCGCTGTGAACTGAAAAATTCCGCGCTCCAGGTTGTCATTGAAGTTGTCTATCGACGCGCGACGGAACTCCCCTCCAAATTTGAAGGTATGCTTACCCCGCAGCCAGGTGAAATTGTCGAGGATCTGGTAGCTGCCGCTGGTGCGGCCGCGAGGGACACTGAAGCCGATTGCGCCCAGATTCTCGATGTTCGTAAAGTCGAACTCGGGCAGACCCAGCTTGTCCGTACCGAAGTTCAGGCCGTGGGCTGCAGGATCCCAGTTCGCATTGAGAGAGCTGAACGACGTGCGATAACGGCTGTAGCCAAAACGCACCTCATTGATCTTAGAAGCAGACAAAGTGGAAAGTAGACTGGCGGAAACTACTTGGACACGAGCCGGAGAAGTCTGTGCAAAATCTGGCAGGCGCGATCCCGCGCCGAATCCGCCCGGAGAGCCGAAAGGAAACACCTGGTCGCTCTGCGAGAAAGCGTAGCGGCCCGTCAGAAGTTCTTTGTTCGAGAAACTGTGGTCAACCTTTGCAATCAGGTTGTTGCCGTCGTTCTCGTCATGGACAACCCCGGGTAGTGTGGTTGTGTCGCTCTGAGGATAAAATGCCAGGATGGCATCGAGACCGGGGTTGATGACACCACCGTTCAAGCCCTGCGCAATGGCACGAGCTTTGGTGATTTGTTCACGCGTCGGCACCTGTAACAGAAAATCTGATCCTACGCGCTCCCGCTGCCCTTCGTAGGCGCCAAAGAAGAAGGTTTTGTCCTTCACAATCGGGCCGCCCAGGGAGACGCCGAAATTGTTGTTCTGAAATACCGACTTTCGTGATTCTGTGTTGAAGAAATTCCGCGCGTCGAGAGCGCTGTTGCGCAGAAACTCGAATGCCGAGCCGTGTAGCTGGTTCGTCCCGGATCGGGTGATAATGTTCACCACCGAGCCGGAGTTCCGTCCGTACTCAGCTGCAAACTGGGATTGCAGATTGAATTCCTGGATGGCGTCCACCGGGAGCAACGACCCTGGGGCTCCCCCGATCCCTGTCTGGTTGAGTGCCGAATTGTTGAAGAATGGATCATTGTTGTCAGTTCCATCCAGGGTGTAGTTGTTCGAACGGTCACGGTTGCCATTGACGTTGAATTGGCCGAATCCTCCTTGGGTCCCAGCGACTCCTGATGGGTCAACCGTCGCCCCCGGAGTGAGAGCCACCAATTTTCCAAAATCGCGCCCGTTCAGCGGGAGCTCGTTGACGAGGCGCCGATCTACCACCTCACCCAATACATCTCGCGTAACATCGATTACGGTTGCCTCCTCCGTTACCGTCAACTCTTCTTGCCGCTTTTGTACCTTGGTCAGATCGAAGTTTGCGGACGTATCTAGGCCGACGTTGACCTGCACATTCTGCGCGCTTGGAGAGAGTCCGGCCGCTTCTGCCGTTACGGTGTATTCTCCGGAGGGCAATTCGGCGAGAACATAGGCTCCGTCTTGGCCAGTGGTGGCTTCGCGTTCCAGACCGGTGCCGATGTTTTTCGCGGTGACTTTCGCTCCGGCGATTACGCTGCCGTTTGGGTCCGTTACCGTGCCGCGGATGGATCCGCGGAAACTCTGCGCCCATGCGGATGTGGCGATCAGCAACAGCACTGCCACTCCAACTGTCGGCATCACTGTCGCCCGTTTCCCTTGACTCGCGCCATTTCTATGCACGATCGCCTCCTCTGGTGAAGTCGTTTTACGAGAGCGTGATTCCACCTCGT
>Ga0210406_10000602_pt1 | contig 48653 bp, 40 predicted proteins | sample IncBWC30MmetaG_FD_155454 | JGI IMG/M metagenome (GOLD analysis project Ga0210406, IMG submission 155454) | Forest soil microbial communities from Barre Woods Harvard Forest LTER site, Petersham, Massachusetts, United States - Inc-BW-C-30-M | ecosystem: Environmental > Terrestrial > Soil >...
ATTTGATGCACGGCATCGAGGACCACCATGCCCGCTGAGACTTCTGTAGTGTAGTCCTGGAACTTCCCCTGGCCTTTTTCCCCACGCCATATCCGAAACGTGGCCGTCGCCATTACTTCATCTCCTGGATGATTTGCTGCAGATCCTCTCGTATCGGGGAAATAGGCTCGCGTGTGAGCTGCATTTCCCCACCGGCGCCTTTTCGCACGACGATGTTGAAGCCGTCGTACTGCTTGTCCTTGATGGGAAAATCATCGCGGAAGTGTGCCCCTCGGCTTTCTTTCCGTTCCAGCGCCGCCCGAGTAACAATTTCCGAGACGGTCAGCAGGCAGTGCAGGTCGAGCGCCGTGTGCCAGCCCGAATTGTATTCCCTGTTTCCAGCCACACTGACTCGCTCACTGGCGCGTTTCAATTCTCGAAGGCGATCGAGCGCTTGCAGCATCTCCTGTTCCTGACGCACGATCCCCACCAGTTCCTGCATCACGTCCTGTAATGTATGTTGTACGGCGTACGGATTGTCGGAGCCCTTGCGCTCGAAGGACTGCAGCGCCCATTTTTCCGCTGATCCGAGTTCATCCGTTTTCATCGCGCCCAGCGAGTTCTCTTTTGCATAGGCCGCGGCGTACTCACCGGCCCGCTTCCCGAAGACTAATAAATCGGAAAGTGAATTCCCGCCGAGCCGGTTGGCGCCATGCAGGCCTGCCGCACACTCTCCCGCTGCAAACAGACCTGCCACGTCCGACATTTGGGAATCAGCGTCCACCTTGACACCTCCCATCATGTAGTGGGTTGTAGGACCAACTTCCATCGGCTCCTGGGTAATGTCAATGTCGGCAAGCTGCTTGAACTGGTGATACATACTGGGCAGCTTCTTCTTTATATGCTCGGCCGCGTTCGGAATTCTCTCCTTGATCCACGCAATGTCCAGGAACACACCGCCGTGCGGACTGCCCCGCCCTTCTCGCACCTCCTGCCGGATGCAACGAGCTACGTGGTCGCGGGTCAGCAATTCGGGCGGGCGTCTCGCGTTCTTATCGCCCTGCGTGTATCGCCAGCCTTCGTCCTCGCTGTCGGCGGTCGAGTTGGCGTAGAGCGGCGGAATATCTTTGAACATGAATCTCTCGCCATTCCGGTTCCGCAGTACTCCTCCCTCGCCGCGCACTCCTTCCGTGACCAGAATGCCGCGCACGCTTGGAGGCCAAATCATGCCCGTGGGGTGGAACTGCACAAATTCCATGTCCATCAGCGCCGCACCCGCGTGGTAGGCGAGCGCATGGCCGTCGCCCGTATATTCCCAACTGTTACTGGTGATTTTGAAAGCGCGTCCAATTCCTCCCGTCGCCAGCACTACGGCTTTGGCGCGGAACAGATGAAATCGGCCACGCTCGCGGTCGTATCCAAACGCGCCTGCGATGCGGCCGCCGTCCTTCAGCAGCATGACGACTGTGTGTTCCATGAAAACGTCGAAACCAAGATGGATTCCATGGTCTTGAAGAGTGCGGATCATTTCCAGACCGGTGCGGTCGCCCACATGGGCCAGCCGAGGATACCGATGGCCGCCGAAATTCCGCTGCAGAATCCGGCCATCGCTGGTGCGATCAAAAAGTGCGCCCCAAGCCTCCAGTTCGCGCACGCATGCCGGAGCTTCCTTGGCATGCAGCTCCGCCATCCGCCAGTTACTCAGGTATTGACCGCCGCGCATCGTGTCAGCAAAGTGAACCCGCCAGCTGTCCCGGTCGTCCACATTTCCCATCGCCGCGGCTATGCCGCCCTCGGCCATAACGGTGTGTGCTTTGCCAAGAAGAGATTTCGAAATGACCGCGACCTTTGCGCCGGCGGCCGAGGCTTCGATGGCAGCCCGCAGACCGGCGCCCCCGGCTCCAATGATCAGAACGTCGTGCTCATGCGTGATGTACTCGCTCACTAGACGATCCTCCAATCCGTCCAGATACCCATCGAGCACATCCGTACGTACAAATCGGAAAACGCTACCGAGACGAGGCTACACCAGGCAAACAGCATGTGGCGCCGGTTCAGGCAACTCACGCAATCGTAAACTTGCTTGCGGGCTGGCGCCCCCGCTAACCGATCGCGAAAACCGCCGACTAAATGTCGAAAGGAGTGGCATCCCAGAGTGTAGGAACTCAGCAGGACGAGGTTGGTCAACAAGACGAGAGTGCCGACTCCGATGCCAAACTTGCCGTCGAACCAGAACGCGTCCCACACGTCTCGCGCTAGAATTACGAGAAATACTAGGGCCAGATAAAGAAAATACCGGTGGACGTTCTGCAGGATCAATGGAAACGATCGTTCACCGAGGTATGTCTTTCTCGGCTCGCCCACGGTGCAAGAAGGCGGATCCGCCCAAAAAGCCCTGTAATACGCCCCGCGATAGTAATAGCACGTCACTCGAAATCCGCCCGGCGCCCACAGAATGAGCATCGCTCCCGTGACCCAAACAGGCATCCAGCTTGGGTGTTGACCAAACCAACCTTCGTGGGTGGGGCCGAACAATTCGGGAGAATAAAACGGGGAGAGATAGGGCCCGAACCTGAAATGCTGTCCCTGCAGAGCAGCCCACGTAGAGTAAACGATGAATGCCGACAAACCAAGAAACACTACCAGCGGCTGTGCCCACCAATTGTCGGCTCGCTGCGTCTGTCCGAAACCCGCGCGCGTCAATGGAACGTCAATCTGAGACATCGAGCCTCCTCACGCGTTCGTCCGACCTTTTATCCGCTATCAACCGCTTGCCTTGATTGCGACTGAATACGGGCGGTAGCCATGATACAGCGAAATTCATTGTCATTGTTTCGGAAACGATACCTCGAGAAAGCAATGAACCCTAGACCACGGATGCCGCACGCAATCAAACTCCGGCACGAGCGCGCTATGGTACAGTTTTCGTGACCGCCAGTTAGAAGACTGGCCGTCCGGCTGGACAGAACGATGAGTACAGGACGTGAGATTCGCAGCTACGACTATGTGAACCGTCCCTACGAGCGCGTCCGCGATGCGCTGAGACAGGACGCACTCACGGTGTTCCAGTCGGCTACGAAGGCGGCCGCTTCCTGGGGGCAATCGGTCGCCGCTGAACTTCACGTCGACTTTGGCGGTATTGGCGTGAAGACCGACATCAATATTTCTGTGAGAAACATTGAGGAAGAGGTCGTTGACACCACTTCCGCTCCCCACTACGCGGTTGCTGCTGGAATGGGAGGCAATAACCATGCCGGGATTGTTTCCGCTCATGAAGGGCGAGCTTTCCGTTTAAGCGCTGGCCTCGACTGAAACGCAATTGGATTTCTCCGGGATCTACGAACCACCTTTCGGCGCCGTGGGAAAACCATGAACGCGATCATCGGCCGTCGCATCGCCGAAGTGTCGGTGCATCGCTTCGTTAGCGACGTGGCAGGGTATCTCCGGCAGGCCCTTGCTTAGACTCTGGTCGGATGGTTGGCAACCCTTAAGGGTTAGGTAAGAATAGCCCGCCACTCGACTCGCCAGTCTCTTAGTGGTGAATGGCCTGGATCACGTGGTTTGTTTATCTCTTCAGCCCCGCCGCAAAATTCGTAACCACCGTCACGGACTGGCTGACCTGCTGCGGCACTCGGTCAAGAAGAATTTTCTTGCCGTCGGGCGACACGTCATAAAGGGGCACGCTCGGGATCGTCCAATTGCTGACGAGCGTCTGTGGTGTACCAAATTGCAGGGCGCTGCCGGCTGCGTTTATAGGCACCGCAAAAAGATTATAGGCCGGGTCGAAATAATAGAGCTCTTTGCCGTCCTTACTCCAGCGCGGCATTACTCCGCCATTGGCAGAGACCTGCCACTTGCCCTGACCTCCGCCAAAGGCCACTACATACACTTGAAGCGCGCCAGATTCGGCGGACTCGTACGCGAGCCAACGCCCATCCGGGGAGAGCTTTGCATTTCCGCCGCGCTCGAGAACCAGCGCAGGCTTGCGGTCACCCTCCAGCGGCACAGACCAAGTGTCGCGAATGCCCACCCCCGAGAGGGGATGCGAATAGAGCAGGAACTTGCCGTCGCGCGACCAATCCGTGAGTGCGATCTGCGGCTGGTCGCTAAGCAGGAGTTCCTCCGCGCCGCTGCCGTCGGAGTGCTTGCGGTACAAATTGAAGTGGCCGCCGCGAGGAGACTCGTACGCGATCCACACACCATCCCGCGACCATTGGGGAGCAGTATTCGCCACCGGCCCAAAGGTCAGCCGGGTGCGAACCCCGCGCGCCAGATCGAGCACCCAGATGTCAGTCTCGCCAGCGTTAATCTGCATCGCAACCCGGTCTCCTTGGGGCGAAAGGGCGGCACTTTGCAAGTCTGCAAGCTTTTCCGCGATGGTGCTGACCTGTTTCGTGTTGCGGTCCATCCACACCAACTGCACATCGCCGGACGCACCGCTGGCAAAAATGAGTAATCCGTCTTCCGATGCGGAGGCGTCCATGTGCCAGGTAGCGGCATCGTTCATCACCCCCGTAAGCACGTTTTGCGGGTTGCCACTCACTTTTCCGGATGAGGGATTGAACGCTTGTGCCATCAACTGGTCGCCACGCCCGAACAAAAGGAAGCCATCCGCGTAAATGGCATTCGTTTGCGAACGAAATAGCGGACGATTTTCTTTTCCGTCGAGCGATGCGTAATAGATCATGTTGTTCGCCGATTTCGTGGGGTCGTGGTGCATTGCGAGATAGAGAACATGCTTTCCGTCGGGAAGGAAAAATGGCCAGCGATGCGAGGTGTGTTGCGCCGGGTCGATAGTGGTGAAGGCTGATGGAGTTCCCCCACTGGCGTTAATGCGCATTAAAGGCGCGATCGGGCCGGCAGAGAACAGGATTACCTCGCCCGGTCCCCATGCGGCGCCGCGCCCGAGCGTCACATCACAAATTACCTGTGCGCTGCCGCCAGTGAGGTCGATCGTCTTCAGCTTGCTCTCCGCAAAGAATCCTACGGAATGGCTGTCCGGCGACCAGAACGGAAACATCGCACCAGCCGTGCCGGGGAGCATGCGTGCCTCCAGTGTATTCGTGGGACGGACCCAGAGCGCCGTCTTGCCATCCGCCGCGGTGGCGGCAAAAGCAATCGACGCGCCGTCGGGCGAGAGCACCGGCGGCCCAGCAGAATCACCGGTGAGATTGAGAGTGGTTTTCTCAGGAGGATCAATGACGGCGCGGATGGAGCGTACGGACTGAGCCGGATGATAAAAGAGGATCGCAGCAGCCGCACCCACGACTATCGCCGCTACGACTGCCGCAGCCCAACCAATGCGCTCTTTCTTTTTCGCGGGCTCAGGCGTCGCGGTCGCAACCGCCGGTGACGACCGGTCTAGTGCAATCCACTGCAATTCCAGCTTGATGTCTTGCGCTGACTGGTAACGCTCTTCCGGATTCTTCTGCAAGCAGGTTGTCACCAGGCGTTCAAACGCAGTTGGTGTGTTCGGTTTGAGCGCACTGATCGGCGCCGGATCAGACTCCAGAATCGACGATGCCAGCGAGATTTGGCTCTTCCCGGAAAACGCACGCTTCCCCGCCACCATTTCATATAGCACCGCCCCAAATGCAAAAATGTCGCTGCGAGCATCCGATTCTTTTCCCGCGATCTGTTCTGGAGCCATGTACTGAATGGTGCCGACGATGCTGCCGGCCGTGGTCAGCGGACTCAGTGGGCTCGGTCCACTGAATGTGGCCGCAGCAGTAAACGAAGGGGGCAAACTTCCCGAACCCGACGCCGCAGTCTGCACCCCCATCGGTTTCGCCAGACCAAAGTCCATCAGTTTCGCGCCGCCCCCCGTCAGCATGATGTTCCCCGGCTTCAGATCGCGGTGCACTATGCCACTGCGGTGAGCCACCGCCAGGGCTTCGGCCACGTCACTCCCAATCTTGAAAACCTCGGCCAGCGGCAGCGCACCCTTGCAGAGTTTCTCTGCGAGAGTTTCCCCTTCCAGAAACTCCATCACCAGAAAATCGGTGCCGTTGTGCGAGCCGATATCGTAAAGCTGGCAGATGTGAGGATGATTCAAAGAAGAAACGGCTCGCGCCTCGCGCTCCATGCGCTGCTTCAATTCAGGAGAAGAAGAAAGATGTGAGGCCAGAACCTTCACCGCCACAACCCGATCGAGGCGCGTGTCACGAGCGCGGTAGACTTCTCCCATCCCGCCCGCGCCCAGCGGCGATTGGATTTCGTACGGCCCGAGTTTGGTGCCCGCAGTAAGAGCCATTCGTTGCGCGCAATTATAGCCTGAGCAATAAGTTGCTGCCGATCCAACGATTCTCGATGGTCAGCGAAATCGCCCCAATCGTCCCGAGCCAGGTTTCCACGAATCGTAGGAGTGGCAGATTGACCTTTATTCTCCCCGGTACTATGTGCGACATGTTTGGTGGTTCACATCCGCGTCGGGCTCTTTAGGAATTTCTGTGAACTAGCCGTTTTCGACGCGCGCCTTTATATCCGAATACGCCGTGCCGATAAGCCTGCTTAGCGCTTCGGCGTTTGTGGCCGTTCCCGGTTTCAGCTTCACATGGCGCATGAACTTGCCAGTCCCTTGCAACAAGCGGGCCGGATCCGGCAACGCTGCGCCTTGAAAGAACCCCACGTTTACGTGCGAATGGAATACATTGACGTAGCCGAAGGGTGCGTCTCCCAGACATGCAACCGGGCAGCCGTCATGTAAAAGCTCCCGGACTTCGTCGCCGCATTTTCGCATCACCTCAAACCACTGATGCGCGATGGCTCCCAATTCACCCGCGTGCTCTTTCATCCACGCATCGATGGCGGGATCTCGCTCGACAGCGCCGTTGAATCGCAGCAGTTTCACCGCAGTCGGTTGAAGCCAGCTTTTCATTAGGCGGGGCGGGTTCGTCATCGCATTACCTCGTATTCGCTTGATACCAGGCCACTCTTGTATTGACGAGTACCGACGTGCCGCAGCCTGATGTCCTGTCGCAAGCTGCCAAACAAAGGAATGCCTTCCCCAATCAAGACCGGTACGCGCGTGATGGTGATATGGTGGATTTGGCCGCTTCGCAGGAACTCTTGAATCACGATCCCGCCATCGACATAAACGTGTTTAGCGCCAGTTGCGGCGAGTTCGCGGGCAATCTGCACCGCTTCACCGCTCATTTGTTCAACACGCCCCGTGATTCCAGAAAAGTCGAGCGGACGATGACTTAGAACTACAACCCGCTTATCGCTATAGGGCCACGTCGGCAACTTCAAAACGACTTCGAACGTGTTGCGGCCAATCAAAATGGTATCGACACTGGCGATGAACTCGTCGTATCCGTGAGGCTCGCCGCCACCCGCTGGCAGGAAATCGTACTCACCATTCCGGCGCGCAATGAAACCGTCGAGGCTGGTTCCAACGAATACTGATAACTTCATCGCAGGCTCCTTGGCTCAGGGTGGAGGAAGACTCAGTTTAATTCAAGACTTCAGAGGTTCCCGCAAAGTCGCAGGAGTGTGCCGAACAAAGTGACATGTAATGCAGCGCAGGTGCATCCAGCCATCCGACCGTATATCGCTCACGCCAACTTTTGTTAAGTCGCGCACCACTCACTGACTTTTGGCGGGGGTTTGAGCGCCATGGCTGGTCTCGCCAACTGAGAAAAGCCGTAAGCGATCCAATCCATTTGGGAAGATCGGGGGTGTCTGAAATATGCGTTGACACATGCTCAGCCCTGCATTATGATCCTTTCTCAGTTTAGAGGAGCCATGAAACGGCCTGCCAGAGTACCTCTGCAACTTCCTGAATCACTGCATAAATGCCTCAATGCTTACGCGCTGGCCGCAACTGCTACCGGAGTCGGGGCTCTCGCCTTGGCTCAACCTGCCGAGGCCAAGATCGTTTACACGCACGCCCATCGATTGATTAACGTCGGCCAAGTCGCCAAACTCGATCTCAACCACGACGGGATCGCCGATTTCCGTATCTCCATCAGCTACGCGGCGCAAGGCGGGGAACTCGTGGATTTGGGCGTTGTCAATGTGAATCGAAGCAACCGGATCTGGGGATACAAACAAGTAAACCAGAACGGATACGCTTCTGCCCTCAGTGCCGGAGCGCGGATCGGATCCAATCAGCAGCGATTCGACAAGAAACACTATGGCATGGCCGCTATCACTAGCGGAGGGGACTCGTGGGGTCCGTGGCATGGTGCCCAGAATCGGTTTCTTGGTTTGAAGTTCTTAATCAAGGGCCAGGTCCACTACGGGTGGGCGAGGCTCAACGTCACTAAAGTATTCCCATTCTCCGCCACCTTGACTGGCTACGCTTACGAAACCATCCCCAATAAGCCAATCATAGCGGGCAAGACTCACGGTGGAGATGAAGCGACCCTTGGACAACTCGCGACCGGGGCCTCGGCAATTCCGGCGTGGCGCTTGAAACCAACAGCAGCGACCACTCATTAGCCCTGAGCGACTCTGTTCTGCAAAACCAGACGCAAAGGTGTTTTTCTTCGTTTCGGTTTCTACTTCCGGCGGTTGGCGAAAAACCACGGTAACACTCACTGACCTTAATCGAATATCCAGCGCGTCGCAGTTTTCGGAAAGCTCTTTTCTATAAGGCCGAATACACGGCTCGGGCGTACGCGATAGAGGGGCTCCGAGCCGTCACCGCCGCTCATTCCATATTTGCGGAGCGATGTTGGCTCTAACTTCTTCCCAATAGCTGGCTCTGTGATCAGTTCGGCGACACCTTCCAGAATCACCGCTTCAGCAGCATTCTGAGTGCCCACAATACAGTTTGGATTCTTGGCCAAGTTGCGTGCCTTTTGAGTCTTGCTCCCCGTGCCGAACCAAAACGCTCCGTCGAACCACAGGCCCCAAATGATCATGGCATGAGGTCGACCATCGGAACGCACCGTGACGATCCAGTACTCGCGAGAGTCCGTCAAAGTCTTCACGGCCCATTTCCAGGACAACATTCCGGTTTTGCTCTTAGTAATGCCGTAGCCGATTATTCGGGGTCGTTCAGTTCGCGGCTCTACCTTACTCTTTTTCAGGCGTGGCATGAGGACCTCCGATATTGGTCGCGGGGCCTGCAATCGGGCAAACCGCTCCCGGATTGTATCGGATTCTACTGCCTGGGGATAACTGTTGAAACATTGCGGTTTCACTCAAGACCCCTCGGATCAGTATTACAATCGTGCGCCGAGAGCATGGGGATTTCTAAGCAGATTCACGAGTTGAGGACGGTTGGCTCACCGGAGGACTGCGAAGATTTACGACGCAAACTTGCGCGCTATCGCTGGTTTCGTCAACTTGCCTTGCCGGTCTTGTCCGTATGGGCGGAAGGCGAACCGTCCTCACAAGTCACATTCCGCGACTAGCTTCAAGAGCCGAATGAGCGTCTCGCGCTCCTCCGAGGTCATTTGCCGCCGGACACTCTCATCGGCGGTCTCCCGAGCTTCGATTAGCCGTTCTCGGTACTTCCTTCCTTTGGCCGTCAGCTGGACCAGAATTGCTCTGCCCGATTTTGCTCTGTGCTCCGACACGAGTCCTTCCTCGGCCAGCGACTTGATAGCCCGGTGCACGACGGTCCGGTCGAGACCCAGGAGCGTGGCGATCTGATTCGAATTCAGTGCTGTTCCCCCGCGCAATGTCGACAGGATAAAGCCGCGTGTCGCCGAGCACTGGGTTTTTCGCTCCAGTCTCTTTCCCACCGAGAAATACGCCGCTGCGATATGAGCGAGCACCGAGTCTTTCAGGATGTCATCGGGAATCTCTTTCCTGGGGAGGATGTTCATAGGACGGTCACCGTGGCATCGAGAGGTCTTCGCCACTGCGGTGGCTCATTGTGGGCACGCGATTTCTTCCCGATCGCAATCACCATCACAATCTCATGGTGCCGGCCAGACAACCCCAGATATTGAGAGAGCCTGCGGCCATCAAAGCCTTCCATCGGACAGGTGTTCATTCCCAGCGCTTCAGCAGCGATCATCAGATTCTGGCAAGCTAACGATGCACTCTTCGTCGCCCATTTGAACAATTCCTGCCGGGACAGCGGCGGCATTCCGATCACCATCCGCAGATTCAGCAGCCGGAACAAGGCTCGTTTGATCGCAGCAAACATTCCGAATGGCCCCGGCATGAACAGGATCCGGCCGATCTTTGCTTTCTGCTCGTAGTCGCGAATCTTTTCTTCGGTGAAGTTGCTCCTGCGCATCCACTCCAGCTGGCCTTGCGCCGTGGCGGACAGCAATCCGAGGTCTGCAACGGCCACGACCAGTGCGGAGGCGGTTTCTGCGGGCTTCTGTCCGAGGCACAGTTTCGCCACTGCGACCTTCTTTGCCGCGGACCGCACCCAATAAAACTTGTAAGGCTGGCTGTTTAAGCTTGAGGGAGCATGGCGGGCCGCATTGAGAATCTGCTCGCGCAGCTCTTCGGAAATTTCTACGGGTTCAAAGACCTTAACCGCTCGTCTTTGGAAGATCGCGTCCAGGGTGGTGTTCATGGTTCTACTCACCTCCATGTTGCCATTACAACATATTTATGTTGCTACTGCAACATCGAGCAAGCAGCATCACGTTGAACCACAGTCAGCCATCAGTCGACTCACTCACTCGCGCGGCCACCACGACCTTGATGCGAGTACTCTCCCGACGGAACGAAGATCGTGTTTGCGAGTGACCGATTGAGCTCGAATGCCAGCCTGGATCTCTTCACGATGAATGCCGACGGTTCCAACATCAAAAGGGTAGCCACCGGGCTCACGGTAGGCGGTTGCCCGGACCAGAATTGCGTCACTCCAAGCTGGGGTCCGAAGACAACGAATTAATTCCGGATCGAATGGTGCTCCCTATGCCGACTGAAGAAAGACCACTCTGATCAATGATGCGCCCGTACAATCACTCTGGGGCGAGAAGATCGGGGTCACTTGTGAGAGAGCGCATTCTTGTAGTGGACGATGAAGAGTCAATCCGTGAGATTGTGTGCTCGATGCTGAACGCTGCTAACTATCAGTGCCGGCAGGCCGCCTCGGGCCTGGAGGCCCTGGCGCTGCTCCAGTCCGGAGCAGAATTTGAGCTGGTGCTATCCGATCTGCTGATGCCCGATTTGAACGGTCTCGAACTGCTGGAACGCACGAAGGAAGAGTTTCCTGACCTGCCTGTGATCATGGTGACGGCAATGCACGACATCTCGACCGCGCTCGATGCGCTTCGCAATGGCGCGTACGATTACCTGTTGAAACCATTTGAGCGGGAGCAACTGCTGGCCACGGTAGGGCGGGCGCTCGAAAACCGGCGCCTGAAGATGGAGAACCGCGCTTACCAAAGTGACCTCGAAGCCTTAGTGGTGGCGCGCACGGCCGAGCTCGAGCGCTCTTACGACATGACGCTGGAAGCCCTGGGCGGCGCCTTGGACATGAAAGATGCCGACACCGAAGGCCATTCCAAGCGGGTCACCGCCTTTACCATCGCCATCGCTAAGACCATGGGATTGTCCAAGAAACAAGTCAGTACCATCGCCCGCGGCGCTTTTCTGCATGACATCGGAAAGATGGCAATTCCCGACGCCATCCTCCGTAAGCCCGGGCCCCTCTCACCGGACGAGGTCATCATTATGCGGGAGCATTGTTACCGCGGCTACCAGATTCTGAAGAACATTCCGTTCCTGCAGGAAGCCGCCGAGATCGTTTACAGCCACCAGGAATTCTATGATGGAAGCGGCTATCCGCGGCAACTCCGAGGCGAGGAGCTTCCCCTTGGGTCGCGCATATTTGCCGTGGCGGATACTCTTGATGCGATGACTTCTGATCGCCCCTATCGTCGGGCCCAGAGTATCGAAGCGGCACAGGCGGAAATCAAGCGTTGCTCGGGTACTCAGTTCGACCCCGAGGTGGTCGAAAAGTTTCTCGCCATGAACAAGGGCATCTGGGAAGTTCTGCGGAAACAGATCGATCCGCAGACTTAGTCGAGGATCCAATTGGAGCTGCTCGCCCACCTTTGATGAACTTCGTATTGGCGATCCAGCTCGGAAGAAGGCCGTAAAAGGCCACTGTTTTACATCTCTTGCAGCAGCAGTTTGGGTGTAAGCACGGTGTTCCTTCCACAACCAACGGTATTCCCTCTTACCAGTCCTGTTTAATCCTGGCCCCACATGGCAAAACGAGACTTTCAAAATACGAGTGATAAGTTTCCGTTCTTGCGGGTTTTCCGCAAGCAACTCGGACCGACTTTTTAATTCCGCCGATCGTGACGGCGGGCTTAGTATGTTTGTTCGGGTTAGGAGGTGTTCAGTGTCGCCCAAAATCTCGAGCCGATCCGGACTGACCGCGTTCCCGGTTGATGATGTTACGCCAGCGGCAAAACCCATTTGGACCGAGAGCCTGACCGAGAACCTGACTCGGCGGTTCATGCGGAAGATCGTCTTCCTCCCGGAACCGACGCTGCCCGTGATTAACGAGGTGTATGATTCGATGTCGAGGGAGTGGCCAGGCTGGGATGCTGAGCGCCTCGGCGCCGTCAGCCGTTGCCATCCGCTCATCCGTGCCGTTCACACTGCTTTCAGCCAGCATCGCCCTTTGGTATTTTCGCCCGATTGCGTGTGGCTCACGATTGCGCAAGGATTCAGCCATCACATCGCAGCCAACACGGAGGTTCTTCGTCACCGGTTCGTTCGCCACCCAGGCAAACGGCGGTTGAATGAAACCCTCTCGCGCTGGAACCTGGAAGAGTGTCAATACGCGATCGCGGGCCTTTCCGGGCAGATCCGTGAGGCATCGGACCCCGTGTTGCACGAAAATCTGATTTGCGATTTTTCCACCACCACGTCCGCGATTCGAACCGCCAGCGAAGTGGTGTTAATGGACGCCTACTCCAACTATTTCACGTACGAGATGCAATGTATCTGCGGCATCCCCGCCATCAAGCTTACCGGCACTTCGGCCGACTGGCAGCGAATGCGGGACAGAATCGAAGTACTGGAGACGTATGAACTCCAATGGTGGATCGCGCGGCTGCGCCCGATCCTCGACGAATTCATACAGACCATTAAGGGCCGTCCGAACCGCGAATTCTGGCAGGCCATTTGCAAACCCAGAAAAGCCTACGCCACTACTCTGATCACCGGTTGGATCACGGATCTTTTCCCTTACCTCGTGGATTCTCCCCACCGGCGGCGAAGTCACGTTTTTCAGTGGGAACGCAAAAACTGGATCCCCGCTGGATTGGAGCCAGAAGCTCCGCAACTCCGATCGGCCTCTGACAACCCGTACGGCGTTGGAACCCGCTCTTTCCCTTCCGGGCTTTCCAGCGTCCCATTCGATCTGAATGTTACCGATAATTCAACTCGCAAGTTGGACTTGGTCGCGGGCTTCCTCGGTGTCGAGCAGGACTCTGAGGATCTCGCTCTCTCGCCAGTGATTGGCTGGTGCGTCGCGGAGCCGCCTCCTCAAACACGCATTGTGGTTACGCTCTGAATAAAAACATTTCGCGTCGGAGCACGCAGCGGGAGTTCAGATCAGAGGTTTTTTCTTGGCGCACCAAACAATCTGGACGAAGCTAGGCTTCGGCGGATTAGTGCGCAACGCAACTAAAAGCGAAAAAGCTCGTAGTCTGTTCACGGATCGGAAGGATAGGCTGGCGCAAGGCAATTGACGTGAATCAGTCATCGCCCAGGCGTGCCCCAAGGGCGGCAGGGCACTTCACGGAGAATGTTTTTAGAGCTTGAGTGCTTATTCAAGTTCTGCCGGCTTGGGAAGAGCAAAAGGAAGCTGAGCGGGATAGCCGGTTCGTGGAACTCCGGCGTTGCCTGTGCGAAGTGCGGGGCGAGACAGTACGGCGGTAGAGAACCTAAAGTCGTTCGACGAAATCTTGGAGGATGATTTCTGGAGTCGTGAAGGTGCGGGGTTGAAAAGGATGCCCCAACCCCGCCGGCAAATCAGTTACTCGCTGCGGTAAATCTATTACTTCGCGCTATCCTCCTCTATGTCTTCAAATGTCACGTTGGAGCGAGAATCGGTCCAAACCAAACGGAATTTACCGGATGAATCAACTGAGCTTCCTTGGTAGTCTCCGTACTGGTTGCCTTGATCGGTCCCTGACCTGGTTTCATCCGACTGCACAGTCGTGACCCGCTTATTTTTTTGCCATGTTTTTCCGCCATCGGTCGACATGCTCACGTAGCGGTCCGTCTTTACGCTGCTAGAGTCGCGACGCGTATCGTAAAACGAAACCGCGACTGTGCCGTTCTTCGAGACTGAGATGGCGTTGTGGAAGTGATAGGCATGATTGGTGTCGTCGTTGACCTTGGCTTCAGACGACCAGGTCTTGCCCCCATTGTCGGAATAACGGACGTAAATGTTGGTGTTGCTGCCGTTCGGGTCCTGATCAAAATAGCTTACATACAATCGACCCGCATGAGTCGAGCCTGCAGGAGCCACGGCCGTAAACGGCATTGGCAATACGCCACGGCTGGCCTGGGGTGGAATGGAAATAAAGAACGTGGTGGTGTTGATGCGATAATTCGTAACGACATGGGGCGTCCCGAATGTCTTGGCGCCATTCGTTGACTTCGCCGACCAGATCTTCTGACCACCGTAGTCTTCCCAGGTAGCATAGACGCTTCCGTCGGGCCCCGTGGTGGCATTTACACCGATCGTTCCACCCGGACCAGCCGCCGCGCTGCGCTGCCAGTTGGTAATTCCATCCCTTGAATACAGCACGTAGGGTGTGTTGCCGGTGCCATTGTCGTCGTACCCGATGTAAACACTGCCTTTGTACTTGCTGGCTGAGGTATCGACCGTCACCATGTCGCGATCGGGCGAACTGCCGGCGTTGGAGAACACAATGCTCGTCCAGGTGGAGTTGCCTTTCTGCTTGTAGGCGATGCGCTGGTCGAAACACTCATAGGACATGAAGGCATCCCCCTTGGTATTGAAGCCGAGCCAAGTGTCGTAGCAAAAGCCACTAGTGTTTTGATTGAAGCTGGTGAACGTCTTGCCTCCGTCAGTAGACTCCCACACGACCGCACCTGCTCCCGTCGAGACGCTCAGGTCGTTCACGCTGAAAAGGAGATGTTTCGGGTTGGTGGGGTCCACAGACACGCTGGTCTCGCTCTGGTGTCCGTTTTCCTTGTTGACGTCGACGTTTGGCCCGACGATGATCGTCGGGGGCCAATCCTGTGAAATCGATGCCGCGCTCAAACTTCGCACCGGTACGGTGTTGAACTGCCTATTCTGAGCATCCTGCGCGTAAGTGTTCAGGGATGTCGCGCTGAGGAACAAAAGGCCGACGAACAGCGCGCTGAAGGTGGGCGATACATGCGAAATTTTCTTCATTTGATTGATCTCCTACCGATTATGTTTTTCTGGCAGCGTGGGCCAACCTGAATAGTCTGGCCACCGGTAGGGAAGCACAGAAGGGAGATTAAGAGCATCCGTCCCAAGTCGCGAAGACCGCACTAATACTAGTGTCTGTAGTAGACGTGGGTCAAGAGTGCAAACATTTGCACGGGCGGACGTTACAGGCCTTGTCATTCACGGTTTTGTGGTGCCCCGCGCCGATCTTACGTCCAGGGAAGCAACGGGGCTGGAAGCGACGATCCAAGCCCCCAGATCTGACGCTGCGTTACCGATCATGCCGAGGTAGGTCACCGGGTCGAGTCGCGACACGCCAAAGAGCAGAGTAATTGTGGCCTGGCTCGCAGCCACCGCTCCGCTTACGCCGATCACGACGCCAAGAGCGGTGAGCATTACCCTGGCGAAACACGAGCCGACGATGTTACCCGGTGTCGCGCCCAGTGCGGCCCGCACTCGATCTCGCGAATGCGCTCGGTGACGCTGCCAGACAGGACACCATAGGTTCCTGTGGATGCGAGCATATCGACGAGATTCACGAGGAATGGAACGGAGCGGGAACTTTTGGCCTTCTTGTGACATTAAAGAAGCATGAACGGTTTGAAAAATGCCGCAGAGGGGTTGTTCGGATTCAGCTGGCACACCGACTATGACTAGCGACGAAGCCTTGATGCTGGAATTTCAGGGCGGATCACGCGCAGCTTTCGAGGAATTGTTTGTCCGCTATCGCAAGCCACTGTACGGCTTCTTCGGGCGCCGGCTGAATAACCCCGAGCGGGCGGAGGATCTCGTTCAGGAAACTTTCCTCGCGGTGATCCGCGCAGCCTCCCGTTATGAGCCACGAGCCTTGGTTCGAACGTATCTGTATGGCATTGCGTTGAATCTGCTGGCTGCGGAACGGCGGAAGTTCTCGACGAGTAGCACATTCGGAAAGTCCGCTCCTGAGCCTAAGACGGACGGAACTCCCGAGTACGTGCTCTGGGTCCGGCAAGCCATGGAAAAGCTGGATTCGCCGGAGCGCGAAATCTTGATGCTGCGCGAATACGAACAACTGAGTTACTCCGACATTGCGGAGCTGTTGCGAATTCCCGTAAATACGGTCCGGTCCAGGCTTTTTCGCTCGCGTCTCGCATTGAAGAGTTACCTAGAGTCGGAGGCAAGAATCAACCCTGCATCGAGACCTGGCACCGGGCGGCCGCACCCAGGAAGACGAGGCTTGCAATGAACACGAACAGACATCCGATCGAGCAGGAAGAACTCATGGCTTATCTCGACGGCGAACTGTCCGCGGACCAAGCCACCGAGGCCTTGTCGCACCTGGAAGTGTGCCCGGAGTGCCAGACCCTTGCAGCGGATTTCCGGGGTGTTTCCCAAGAACTATTGGCTTGGGAAGTTGAGTCACCGGAAGTAGGCATCTCCTCGAAGCTCAACGCGGCGCTCGAGGAGCGCCTCCAGAGGCCACAAGCGGCAAAGGTCACTTCGTTGAGATTGGGAAACAGAGTGATGACGAGCCGCTGGATCTGGGTCGGGGCCTTGGCTATCGTCTGCGCGGTCGTGGGACTGAAGTTAACGCTTACCAGCCGCGATCGGAATGAGGACCGCTCGACCGCGTATCCGAGCATGGCTTCGATAGAGCAATACCTGATGCCGGATCGCAACGCCGAGATTGCCTTAGCGCGAAGCGCAGCCCCGGAAGCTATATCCAGCGACGCAAAGATCCTGGTCCTCGGCTGGCGGGGGTATGAGACCGCCATCGCAGGAAAAAACGGTTTTGTGTGTATGGTGGAACGATCATGGATGTCCCCATTCAACTCCGCTGAGTTCTGGAACCCCAAGGTGCGTGTGCCGCAATGCTTCAATCCGGCAGCCGCGCGATCCATTCTGCCCCTCACGATGAAGCGGACGGAGATGGTATTGGCCGGGCTGTCGAAAGCCCAGATGATCGACAGCATCAAGGCCGGATTCGAAAATAAAAAGCTGCCGGCACCGGAGCCGGGCGCGATGTGTTACATGATGTCGCGGGCAGGCTACCTTAATGACGCCCTTGGGCACTACGTGCCTCATCTGATGTTCTATTTTCCACTGACAGACAAAACCTCCTGGGGCGCGGATCTGCGTGATTCGCCGGTCACACTGAATCCGCAGTTTCAGGGCGGTCCGGAGCCGATCACCGAGTTCGTAATTGCTGTTGGCAAATGGTCGGATGGAACCGTTGCACCGGTTATGTAGGAGTGTCCCAATGAGAAAGAGCGCAACAGCGGTTTCAGTCGAGCCAGCAGGGAGTGGAAATGCGGATCTATGATCGTTGGATTTTGAAGCTTTTGGCGGTCTTTGTGGTGGCGGCATGTGAAAAGTATTTCACTACAACAGGAAAGTTCGGCCAATCAGCAGTACTTGCCGATCATAGGTTTGGCACCATACTTTCAGGATCTGCATTAGAAGAATTCAAGGAGAAAACCACATGAAACGAAAGACCGTCAAGGTGATCGCATTGGGATTCTTTGCGGTGGCGCTGAGCGCTGCTCTGCAGGCGCAAGATAAATCAGCGCCGTCCACCACCATGGCCTCAATCGATCCATATCTGATGGACCACGATGCGGAGATTGCCATGGCCCGCAGCGCGGCTCCGCCATCCGTTGCCAAGGACGCCACTGTGATGGTCCTCGGAAGGCATGGCTATGAAACAGCCGTGGAGGGGAAGAACGGTTTCGTATGCGCGGTGGGACGATCATGGGATTTACCGAAAAACAATCCGGCTTTTTGGGATCCAAAGATACACGGTCCGATCTGCCTGAGCGCCCCGGGTGCGCGGTCTTTTCTTCCGATCTACTTCAAGAAGACCGAACTGGCGATTGCCGGACGTTCGAACACTCAGATAGAGGACGCCATAATAGACGGCATCGCGAAAGGTGAGTTGCCCACGCCCGAACCCGGTTCGGTGTCCTTCATGTTGTCAAAGCAAGGGTATTTGAATGCCGGCGTCAAGGGACCTTGGCTTCCCCACGTGATGTTTTTTGTCTCCGAAATCGACCCTAAAGCTTTGGGATCCGACTTGGGGGATGACGTCCCGTTGGACGCGCACGAAGAAAAAATAGGCCGCTATACCACAATTGACGTTCCGGTAGGCATGTGGTCGGACGGAACGCTGGTGGACTCGGGCGATCATGCTCATGCTCACTGAGGTTCGAGGAGAAAAGTCACATGAAACGAAAGACAGTCAAGATGATCGCATTGGCACTCTTTGCGCTGGACGCGGCGCGGGCAGCAGACGATAAAACTCCGTACGCTGGCATGGCTCCGCTGGACCAATATTTAATGGATCGCGACGCCGAGGTCGCCCTGGCACGAACCGCAGCCCCACCATCCATTTCGAGCGATGCCGCAGTCATGGTCCTCGGCACACAAGGCTATGAAACTGCGGTCCAAGGTAAGAACGGCTTTGTCTGCAACGTAGACCGCTCGTGGATGGACCAATTCGAAAACAGTCCCGAATTTTGGAACCCTAAGAGGCGTGGTCCGGTTTGCTACAACCCGCAGGCTGCCAGGACGTTGCTGCCGATCCTTTTGATTAGGACAAGATTGGCATTGGCTGGAAAATCGAAAGCTGAAATGAACGAAGGTATGAAGGCCGCGATTGAGAAAGGGGAACTGCCGGCTCTCGAACCCGGCGGAATGGCCTATATGCTGTCGAAGCAAGGGTTCCTTAACAGCAAATGCGGGAACTGCTCTCCCCATCTCATGTTTTATGTTCCCGTGAAAGACGCTCACACTTGGGTACAGGTGCGCTGAGCTCTGACCTCCCGGTTCTGCTGGCTCCACACTTTAATGGTGCCCCGGAGCCAGTGACCGAGTTCATCGTTCCAGTGTCCGAGTGGTCGGACGGAACGCCGGCGGATACGGGTGATCATTCGAGTTCTCACTGACGTCCGATCGTAACCCGAATTCATGGCATGACCGATCGTTGGTTTGAAAGTGTATTTTGAAATCTAAAGTGAACGGGAGATCAATGAAGCGAAAGAGAGTCGGGACGATCATTGGCATTGCCCGGCGTCACTCACATGGTGCTGGAGGAAGGCCTCAATGACCTTGGATTTCCTGGCGTTAAGGTGGGGCAACTTTCATTCGCCGACCCGGCTGATCTCCGTAGCGCTGACGACCTTATCGGCGCTTATCGCCAAGTGATCGCACGTGGCCATGCCCGCGGAATCAAGGTGATCGGTGGCACCATGACGCCCGTTGAAGGCTTCTTTGTCCCGGGTTTTTACTCCGAGGCGAAAGAAGCCGTTCGGCAGGCAGTGAATAAGTGGATCAGAAACAGTGGCGCATTTGACGCCATAATCGATTTCGACGCAGTTTTACGCGATCCTGACCACCCCAGCAAGGTTTCGGCCCGCTTCGCTTCAGAAGATCATGGCCATCCGAATGATGCTGGCGATCAAGCGATGGCCGACGCGATCAATCTCGCTCTCTTCCAGTAAACTGTATAGCGCACTTCGCACGGAGAGCCTCGGGTCGGCGGTCGCTCCCGAATTGTCGGTAGGCTTGATCGGAAACGCCTCGGGCAAGAACTCTGACAACGAAGTGGAACTCGATCCGAGGCATTTTCGATAAGCAGACTAGCGACCATCCCCCCAGAATCCAGGCTAAACCAATATCCCCACCTTGCACAGAATCAGGATCTTGAAGTTCTAATCGCTAGCAGTAGGCGGCTAGGATTACTTCCTATTTGCCGACAACCCGCGAATTGATTGCAAACAATCGTGTCCGAGTCCCAAGGCTGTGTTTTAGTGTCCGAATTTGCAATAACGGTGTCCTGAAACGGACAGCCCGACTAACTTATCTCATATTAAATCGTTTACAATGTGGCGCTTAGTATTGGCAAGTGTAATGCTGACACCCCGGCGGTACGGGGTAAGAACATGTCATTCGTTCGTGATCTGAGAGTTGCAACTCACTCGTTAATCCGGACTCCAGGGCTGGTGATCGCCGTGGTTCTCACACTGTCGCTCGGCATCGGCGCGAACGCTGCCATTTTCACGCTAGTGCGCGGAGTCCTGCTCAAGCCTCTTGTCAATCGCGACGAGGACCGGCTGATCTACATCCGACAGAGCGCCTCCGGCATCCGCGACGAAAACACTACATTTTCCGTTCCCGAAATACAGGACTTGCGTGCGAGCGTGAAAACCCTGAGCGCGTTTGGCGACTTCTCCGACATGGACTTCACCATGATCGGCCTCGGTGAGCCTCGTTCAATTCGGGGTGGCGTTGTCGGCGGCAACTATTTCGACGTGATGGGCCTTCGTCCCGTGCTTGGTCGCCTCATTGGGCCTCAAGACGACGGTCCGAATGCCGCCGGTGTCGTCGTTCTCACCTACCGTTTCTGGACCACCGCTTTTCACAAAGATCCTTCGGTAATAGGCAAAGCCGTTCGCCTCGGTAGCATTGGCGATCGCTCTGCGACAGTCATTGGCGTCCTCGAACCTTGCGTCCCCTATCCCCAAGATACCGAAATCATCGCCAACGTCGTCACCAGCCCGCATCATCTTTCCGCAACCATGGTCACTGGCCGCATCCATCGCATGACAGAGCTTTTCGGCCGTCTGGCTCCCGGAGTCACTGTCGATCAGGCTGGCGCTGAGTTGCGCTCCGCCTACTCCGCGATGAAGAAGGACCATCCCGAGGCCTATGCGCAGGAAGCGGACTTTCAGATCGGGGTGAAGTTGCTTCGTGACCAGATCACGTCGGGCGCCAGGACCGTGCTGCTGGTGCTGCTCGCAGCGTCAGCGCTGGTCTTCATCATCGCGTGTTCCAATGTTGCCAACCTGATTTTGGCACGGACGGTTCGCCGCGAAGGCGAACTGGCAGTCCGCGTGGCACTGGGCGCAAGCACCGGCGCGTTGCGCCGCATGCTGTTGGCCGAAAGCCTTCTGCTCTGCGGCGCTGGCGCCGCCCTCGGTGTAATGAGCGCGCAGCCGATGGTGGCCATCCTGGCCCGCTACGCCTCACGCTTCTCCGTCCGCGCGCTCGATTTCAGAGTCGATTCGAGCTTGCTTTGGGTCGGAGCGGCGCTGGCTATCGTCGCCGCGGTGATTCTCGCCTTCGTCCCGCGCCTGCCCTCTTCCGGCACGCCGAGTGGACTAAGCCTATCAAGCGGAAGTTTGCGGATCACGGCCAGCACGAGCCGCCGCCAGCGGATCTTCGCAGTGACACAAATCGCCGCGTCTTTCGTGTTGCTGGCCGGCGCAAGTACGTTGATCACTACGTTAATCGCATTGCAAAGGGCACAGACGGGTCTGGATACCCAGCACGTCCTCGCAATCGACGTTCCTGCTATGTCTTACGGTAAGACGCCTCAGCAGGTCGTCGATTTCTATAAGGAATCGATACGGCGCGTTGATGCCCTGCCGGGCGTGAGCAAGACCGCGTTTGGCAACGTCGTTCCCTGGCGCGATGCCGGCGGCCCCACCGCTCCTGGTCTGCAATTCTCCGCCGATGGACACGTCCATGCCGCCGGTGCAGAGGATCCGCGGGCGCAGTGGCGCATCATCTCTCCCGGATTCTTTGCGGCGCTTGGCGTTCCTATCATTGCCGGCCGCGATTTCAACGCGCTCGATGGTCAGCATAATGATGGCCAGAATAATAAAAATGAAGAGCCTGTGGTTATCGTCAGCCAGACCCTCGCGCAGCGCATGTTTCCCAATCAGGATGCGGTCAATCGGCATGTCTATTGGACGGATCCCGTGCTGCAATTCTTCGACGGAACCGATCTCGAAAAGTCGCGTCTTTTCGCGCCACACCGCATCATCGGTGTCACTGCCGATATTGACGACGAACACGTCGTTCCTGAGCCCATTCCCACGGTCTATAGCTCTTTTGACGAAGGTCCAATGTTTGGCGGTCGTCTCTTCATTCACACGGGTGCAAATCCCTATGCGCTGGTCCCATCGGTCGCGCGCATTATTCGCGACATGTCGGCAGATCAGCCCGTTGAGCATGCCGCCACTCTCGAAGACATTCGGGCAGAAGTGCTCACACCGGATCGTTTGAACTCGCTGGTGTTTGGCGTATTTGCGGCCGTCGCGTTGGCGATTGCAGTGGTGGGCGTCGCGGGCGTGCTGACGTTTTCGGTTAGCGCGCGGACGCGGGAATTCGGCATCCGGCTGGCCCTCGGATCGGAGCCGCAACGACTCCTCAAGGGCGTGATCGCAGAGGGCACCATAATGGCTGCGGCGGGCGTCCTTGCAGGCGCGGCATTCGGATCGGTGCTGGCGCGTTTGGCGGGAACATACTTCTTGGACATGAAGATGCCGGGCGCATTGCCTGTGGTCGTCTCTGCGTTTTTGCTGATGACGGTCGCGGTTATCGCGTCAGTGCTGCCCGCGGCACGCGCGGCGCGCGTCGATGTTATGCAAGCGCTGCGCTCCGAGTGACCGTCGGATGGGTGGGGTCAGAGCTATCATGATTTCGTCAGGTTAGAATGCGCCGCGCATTCGGCTTCGCCTGTCCCTTTGAAACAGGTTACGATACGAGGCCATGGACGAAGCGACTCGAAACGAAGCTGCTAAATGTCTGGAGCGCCTCGCTGACGAGGCGGAGTGGAATCCTGATCTGCACAAGCGATGCTACGAGTTGGTGGGGGCGAATTCGGATAATGAATTGCTGAAATAAATCCACGATGACCTCATCCACTATGAAGGAGTGTTCCACTCGCGCAATATTCTCGGATTTCGTGTGAAGCCCGACCGCCACGAACTAGACGACTATCGCCACGAGTTTCGCGGCATTTGCAACCGCTTTGCGGGTAGGCCTGTCACTGGTGGATGCCAAAAAACAATTCGGGCTGTAAGCCATGCAGTGCGTAACTGTTCATAAATCGCGATGTCGCTTCTTGACCAAAACGGAAGGGGCAAGCTTGCATGAAGGCCTTCCATTTCACGCCCAGGTTGGCGAAAAGGGGCTCCTTGTGGAAGCCCCTTCGTTCCGTTCAACGAAGAAATCTATTTCAAAGGCTGAACCATGATGTCGTGCGCGCCGGGGATGGCGTAGGGCGATCCCGGCGCCTTCTGGTGGGTGGTAGGAGTGATCGTGAAGACGAGTAACTCACTGGTCGCGTTGCTGATGCGGCCCACCGATGGGGATCAAAGTCCATTTCCTACGGTCCATTGATTCCAAACAGGTTACCCCGCGACTTTCGACGGAGTGCTATGGCCTGTTGCGACAGTTACAAGGTCAAGGCTGAAACCGTACTCGGCGTGCGATGCCCCACTATCACGAGGATAATTGCTATGACGGCCCTTCATCGAGCTTGAATGGTATTAGACACCGGATACCCGGCATCGCCACCAAACTTCCTAGCTGAATTTTCCTTGTCGCGACTTGGAACCCTCTCCAACAGTCGTGCATCTAATTCAAACCGTAGAAACGTATACCTCCCAGTTGCATAAAGGTCCGCTGGAGTCGCTTTGGGAAGCGAGCAGGAGCGTTGGTTTTGAGCGGCTTTAAAGCAATCCTAGTAGGGCCCCGAAGGTTCTCGGAGGCGCACACATTTTTGGGTCTTGGCGTTGCCCTCCTGCTTATTTGCTGTGCGATGGCGAATGCGCAGACTGGGGGGCCGAGCAAGCGCGGCCTGTTGGCCGGAGAGACGTCTGCCGAGGGTCCTTCTCCGTCCGCTTCGGACGGGTCGGAGCAGAAGGCGCAGGATCAGGCCCGGCCGGGAAGCGTCATCGGTACGGTCCTCGACCAATCGGGAGCAGTGAGCGTGGGCACGATAATCCGACTCACTCCCGAGGATAAATCCGCTTATCGAGAGGTGATTTCCGGAATAAACGGGCAGTTCTCCTTCTCGAACGTTCCCCCTGGCCACTTCCAACTCTCGGTGAGTTCGACAGGGTTCGGAAACGAAGTGTACTCGGCAGATCTAGCGCCTGGGCAAACCTTTCTCGCGCCGCCGATTGTTCTCTCGGTGGCCACGGTTGTGACCCAAGTAAGAGTTACGGTCGATCCGGTGGAAGTCGCAACCGAAGAGGTTAAAGAGCAAGAACATCAGCGCGTTCTCGGTTTCATCCCCAATTTCTATGTGAGCTACCGCCCGGACGCGGCTCCTCTGACCACGAAATTGAAGTATCGACTGGCGTGGAAATCAACGACCGACGTGGTTACGATTGGCGGAGTTGCTTTTCTTAGCGGGCTTCAGCAGGCGGGAGATCAATACTCCGAGTTCGGCCAGGGCGCGCAAGGGTACGCCAAGCGTTTCGGCGCGAACTATGGGGATGCATTTGCATCCACGTTTTTCTCCGGTGCAGTTTTTCCATCCCTTTTTAAGCAGGATCCTCGTTATTTTTATCGAGGAACCGGGAGTACGAAGAAGCGCATTCTGTACGCGATCAGCAACTCCGTGTGGTGTAGGGGCGATAGCGGACGCTGGCAGGTCAACTACTCCAACGTGGCGGGAGTTGTTTCCGGCGCTGCACTTGCGTCTACCTATTACCCGTCGACAAGCCAGGGGATGGAGATCCTTGAGAACAGCCTGGTTCGAATGGGGGAGAGTTCCCTAGCGGGTGTTGTGCAGGAATTCGTTCTACGGAAACTCACGAAAGATGGCCATCGCAAAGAGTCGTCGGTCACGTCGGAGCAGAAGGTCTCGGCTGACCCGCCCAGCAAGCCTTAGGGGCTGCCTTTGCGCCGAGCTTCGGCCGGTTATCGCGCGCGCGGCGGAGCTTAAGCCTGGTGTCGGCATCACGCGCCTGGACGAAAGGCCAGTAGAAAACGCCGCATAAATTCAACGGATGGGTGGCTAACATGCCGTCTTCCCCGAATGCCGAAGCCTGGAAATCCAGAGTTTTCGCCCGGAGCGCCGGGATCTGGGTGCTCGATTTCTCCCTCCTCCTTTCGTTGTGGCTGGGTCAAGCTGGCGCCCAAGACATAATCCCAGCGGAATCGAAGGCTAGTCATAACTATTCCAGTGAGGTCATCTCGAAAACCTCCGAAAAAGAGAAGGTGCTATCCAAGTACGACATCAACCACATCGGCGACCGGGGTGTCGGCAACGGAGTCAACAAGTACTCCCCGGAACGAGAGCGGGAACTCGGACACGCGCTCGCGCAGGATGTGGATTCGACCAGCAAGTTGGTCGCTGATCCAGAGATCACCGAATACGTCAACTGTCTGGGCCAAAGGATTGTCGGTAACTCCGACGCGCAGGTACCCTTCACCATCAAAGTGATCGAATCTGATGAAATTAATGCTTTCACTTTGCCCGGGGGGTACCTCTACGTAGACACGGGATTGATTCTGGCCGCGGATAACGAAGCGGAATTAGCGGGCGTAATGGCTCACGAAGTTGGGCACGTGGCGGCGCGTCATGCGACCCGCGCAAGAACTCGCAGGGAAATCTGGCAGTATGCCTCCATCCCCCTGGTGTTTGGCGGTCTCGCTGGAGTAGTCGCGCCGATGTTGTTCACGAAGTTTGGCCGCGATGCCGAGCGGGAAGCCGACCTGCTTGGGCTGGAATACGAATACGCCGCCGGTTACGATCCCCAAGCTTTCATTCAGTTTTTGGAGAAGTTGCAAACCAAAGAGAAACAGAGTCTCGTGGCGAAAGCCTTCGCAAGTCATCCCGCGACGGAAGACCGCATTCGTCGCGCGCAAAAGGAGATTTCCTCTTTGCTGCCAGACAAGGCTGAATACGTTGTAGACACCAGTGAGTTCCAAGAGGTAAAGGCCAGAGTAGTCAACTTGACGCACGAACGATCAGTGCCGCTTCCAGGCAAACCTCCCGGACCCTCCCCTTCCGGATCAGCATATCCAGCGGGTATGGTTCTCCAGTTTCCATTCCGATGTGGAAGGGAGTTGTTTGGAAAGTGAGGCAGGCCGTTGTTCATTCCGTATACCTCGATGCCTTTAGCCATTTAACAGCTCGCGGTTCCCTTCCCGAGGGTCCGTGGATTGTACATGTCCTTTTTGGTCGCGGTCGGCCGCTTTCTCCAACTTCGCTAAACGCTGTTCGAAACAATCGTTCACCTCCGCCCGCACCGAACGCAATTTTACTGCTCAGACTTCCAAGCTCTCTCCGGAGTGTCCTTGCACCGCTCTTACTCTTTCCATGCAGACCCGCCGCCCGCCGTCTCCTTTGGCGTGTGATCGTACATCATCAACGATGATTTAGCCGTTTCCAGGTTCTACTCGCCATCGCCTGCAACCTCCATCGCGAACCTTTTGTTGCTCTGCGCGCTTGTCCTGGGCGAACAGTGCTCATTTGTTTCTGCTCCCGTCTAGTTGATTTCTACAGCTCAGAAAATTTCAGGATTCGCGAATTCAGCAACTACCTTCTCTGTGCCAGTTGTTGACAGGGCGTGCGTTTCTGTATACCTTTGGCGGCGTGTCAGCCGAGAAAACCACTAATCTTTCTGTTCCCGGGTTGGTAATCGAACGGGCTGCAGAGGTTCTCACCTTTACGCTCGACAATGCCGATCACGGCAATCAGTTCACCGGCGCGATGTTCGACGCGATATTGACGACGCTTCAGGAAGAAGCATCTCGTCCAACTGCACGCGTGTTACGCATCCGAGCCCGAGGCAAGGCCTTCTGCACGGGACGAGAACGCGCTGCCCGGGAGGTCGAGTCACTCCGCAACGAAGCTGCTCGCATTGTCGAAGTCAAGCGTTCGCTGCGAACTTCGCCTTTGATCAGCGTGGCGGAGGTGCAGGGCGATGCCTTCGGTTTCGGCTTCGGGCTCGCGATCTTGTGCGACTTCGTTCTAGTCGCTGAGCACGCCAGCCTGAAATTTCCTGAAATGCGTGCCGGTCTCCCGCCGGCCGCCATCATGGCTTATCTGGGCGAGTACGCGTTGCCGCGCTTTACCTTTCCGCTCGTGCTCTTCGGCGATCCCATCACGCCGCAGACCGCCTTGCAAATCGGTCTTATCTCGCACGTTTGTTCAGCTGATCGTTTATCTGGGGAAACCGATGCGTTGATCCAGCGGATTCTTCAGCTCGACCCGACTGCGGCGCGACGCTGCAAGGAGTTTTTCCAGACCGCGCAGCAGAACGACTTCGCCCAGAATTGCCGTCTGGCCATCGATGCCTTGACCGTGAGCAGCCTGGCTGTGCTCGCAAGGGAGAAGTGAACTGGCTGCCACGGCCAACGCGGGCGCGCGTCTTGATCGGCTTCCCATTTCCTCCTTCCACCGCCGAATTTTGTGGCTCATCGGCATTGGAATGTTTTTTGACGGCTTTGACATCTACGTAGCCGGTGCCGTCCTCGGTGCGACACTCAAGAGCGGCTTCTCGACAATGAGTCAGAACGCCGAATTTGTCTCGGTCACATTTCTGGGAATGATGTTGGGAGCATTCTTCACCGGTTTTCTTGGCGACCGGTACGGGCGGCGCTTTACCTATCAAGCGAACCTCGCAATCTTCGGTCTCGCGTCAATCGGGGCCGCGTTCGCGCCTTCCGTGCTGGTGCTGATCTCGCTTCGGTTCATCATGGGATTGGGGTTGGGCGCCGAGAACGTCGTGGGATACGCGACCATGACTGAATTCGTTCCCCCACAAGCCCGCGGGAAATGGCTGGGCATCGTCTCGGTTTTCGTAGTCAGCGGTTTGCCGGTCACTGGATTTCTGGGAACCCTCCTCATCCCGCGTTTCGGTTGGCGCATTATGTTCGTGCTTGGTGGACTGGGGGCGATGGTGGTCTGGTACTTGCGAAAGGCGCTGCCAGAATCGCCGCGTTGGCTCGAGTCAGTCGGCCGGACAGGAGAAGCGGACGCCATTCTTCGGGCCATCGAAAGCGAAGTGTCCCTCCATCACTCTCTCCCGTCATACCCCGTACCCGCTCCACCTAAGATCTATTCGCGTGGACTTGGTTCCCTTCTCACCCCTGTGCTTTTGCCGCGCATGATTGTGGGGGCTACTACTCTAATCGTAGTCAATACTTTGATCTTCGGATTTGTCGCCTGGCTGCCGACATTCTTTGTTCAGGAAGGGCTCAGCATTGCGTCTTCGCTTAGCTACTCACTGATCATTTCGCTGGGGGCCCCGATCGGAACAGCGCTGGGCGCATTCACGGCCGATTCTTGGGGACGCAAACCAACTATCGTGGGCGCTTCCGTTCTGACGATCGTGGTCGGCAGTATTTATCCCTTTGTCAAAGACCCTGCCGTCTTGCTGTTCGTTGGTTTTCTTCTGATGATCCCGATCTACGTCCTGGTCGCGGTGCTTTTTGCAATTTACATCCCAGAACTGTTTCCCACCGAGGTGCGCATGCGGGCCGCGGGAATCTGCAACACTTTCGGGCGCGCGGCGACGATCTTAACGCCATTTATCGTCGTCGCTCTATTCCGATCCTACCGAGTCAAGGGGGTTCTCAGTTTCCTGATGGCACTTCTGATCGTGCAAATCTTCGTCGTCAGCAGGTTCGGAGTCGAACCGAAAAAGAGGCGGCTCGAGGAGATTGATTCTGCGATGACAACTTGACACAAAGCATGCCACCCCCACGGATTCTTTGCTGAAACTAGAACAAGTTCATTTTCTTGTTGTACAGTTGTTTTTCTGGTCTATACTTTGGTCCCGCAGAGAAGACGAACAGATCAAATGTTTCGCAGACCTGGGATTGAATCTACATACAATTCAATCCAACTTCTAGCTGGCAAGGCTTCAGGAGGCGGTCGATGACGTTCGAGATCAATTCAACGAAATCCGCAGTCTGTTTTGCAGCAGTCCTGGCATTACTACTGATTGTTTTTTGCTCGGGCCCCGTACATGGGCAAGTGGTCGGAGGAACCATTTCCGGCCGCGTAACCGACATCTCGGGTGCGGCTATCGCCAACGCAAAAGTCTCGATCCAGAATATAGCGACCGATGTGGCCACGACGGTCACCACAAATCAGCAGGGTATCTTCACTGCGCCCAACCTATTGCCGGGAGACTACGAAGCCAGGGTCTCGGCGATGGGATTTCAAACATCCGTACAGAACAACATAACGCTGACAGTCGGCGCGCAACAATCGCTGAACTTCACGATGAAGGTTGGGACCATCAACGAAACAGTAGAAGTCAATGCGGTATCGTCAGACCTGCAGTTGGCGTCGTCCACGATCAGCGGCGTCGAGGACTCGAAAACTATTGTCGAATTGCCTTTGAACGGACGGTCCTGGACTGATCTGGCAACTCTGCAGCCGGGCGTTTCGACCATACGAATAATGGCACCCGTCTCCAGCACCGACCGTTTGGGCCGTGGGTTCGGAGTCGAGTTGTCCATCAGCGGCGGGCGCCCCCAGCAGAACAATTACCTGCTAAATGGGATCAGCATTAACGACTACACCAACCAGGCTCCGGGAAGCATTTTGGGCGGCAACCTGGGGGCGGACGCGGTCGCGGAGTTCAATGTCTTGACGGTCAATCAACCGGCCGAGTATGGGCGGACATCGGGAGGCGTGATCAGCGGTATCAATCGCTCTGGCACTAACCATTTTCACGGGAGCGCCTATGAGTTTCTGCGCAACAGCGCGCTCGATGCGCGGAATTACTTTGACGGACCGAGCATTGCGCCCTTCCGGCGCAACCAATTCGGCATATCGGCAGGCGGCCCCATCCGAAAGGACAGGACATTCATCTTCGGCGACTACGAAGGTTTGCGGCAGTCCCTCGGTTTAAGCATGGTCGATAACGTACCCTCCGCAGCCGCCCGCGCCGGGCAGTTGAGCACCGGGAATGTGACCGTGGATCCACTGGTAAAACCCTATCTGGCTTTCTATCCGCTCCCCAATGGCGCGGTTTCTGGAGACACGGGAATCTACAGCTTCGCTGGATCTGCGATTACCACGGAGAACTATTTCACAACCCGGCTTGACCATAAGATCTCGGACAAAGACAACCTGGCTGGCAGCTACATGTATGACAATTCTCCGTCATCGCAAAACGATGAATTCAACAACAAAATGATCTTTACTAAAACCCGGCGGCAGTTGGTTAGCCTGGAGGAGAACCACGTTTTCCAATCCGCCCTGATGAATTCCTTCCGGCTGGGTTATCACCGCGAGTATGCCGCCGCACCGTCAGGCAGTAAGGCGATTAATCCACTCGCAGCAGACACTAGTCTCGGATACGTTCCGGGAGACACCGTCGGGTTTATCGGTGTACCTGGATTGACCTTTTTCACCGGCGGTCTCAGTACCCAAACGCCTGCGGAGTACAACTGGAACTCCTGGCAAATTTATGACAACGTGTTTTTGACCAAGGGCATCCACACCCTGAAGTTCGGCGCCAACGTGGAGCGCATCATTGATAATCAATCTACCCCATCGCAACCAGGTGGGGACTTCGAGTTTGATTCGCTTGCGCATTTTCTCACCAATCAGCCTTTGTCTCTGATCGCTGACGCGCCCGGCACAGTATCTCGAAGAAGAATGCGAGAGACGCTCTTCGGTGCCTACATGCAGGATGACATGCACCTGCTATCGAATCTAACGCTTAACTTGGGGTTGCGTTATGAGATGGCGACCGTGCCTTCGGAAATTAGCGGCAGGTTGGCGAGTCTCCCGAGTCTGACTGCCCCTGCGGTGGTCGTGCATTCGCCTTTGTTCGCGAATCCTACGCTACGTGATTTCGAGCCCCGCGTTGGCTTTGCCTGGGATCCTTTCCACGATGCCAAGACGGCCGTTCGCGGCGGATTTGGAATGTTCGATGTGCAGATTTTTCCTGCGAACCTGCGCCATACAGTGGATGGAACTGTCCCCTTTTACCAATCGGTGAACGGTTCGAATCTGGCACCCGGATCCTTTGGTCCGGCTTCAGACCCAAACGCCGCCTACCGAACCCTCTCGGCCGATCCGACGTCACAACGTGCGGCCTTCATCGACCAGCACCCCAAACGCAATTATGTAATGCAATGGAACCTGAACATCCAGCGCTCATTTCCCGCCAACATCACAGGAATGATCGCTTATGTCGGCTCTCGGGCCGTGCACAACCTTATGCAGACGGATGATTCCTCGATCGTGCTGCCCATGACCAAAACCGCCGACGGCTATCTGTGGCCTTGTGGACCAGATGGACTCGGCAACGCTTGTGCCGTGGGCTTCTTGCCCACCGGCACTCAGGCCAATCCTGTACCTACTAGCAGGATCAACCAGAATTTTGGACGCGTGCCTGCGACGTTGTGGGATGCCGATGCCGTCTTTCACGCTATGGAAGTGCAAGTGCAAAAGAGATTCAGCCACGGTCTCTCCGGGCAAGTTTCTTACACTTGGGGAAGGACAATTGATACCGCTTCCGGGTCCACGGATGGTGACCAATTCCGCAATGGCTTGTCCAGCCAGTACTTTTTCGATTCGAGGATTCGACGCGGGCCTTCCGACTTTAATCAGACGCATAACGTAGTCGTCAGCTACACATGGGAACTCCCTAATCCCAAAAACCTTCCAAGTGTTCTAAGTTGGGCGGCCAGCGGATGGGAGTTTGGCGGGATCTTCCAGGCAAGTACCGGCCTGCCCTTTACGGCAACTATCGCGCCCGATCCCCTCGGAGTAAACAGCACAGACCCATACGACTTTCCCAACATCGTGCATGGATGCAATCCCGTCCACGGCGGCCTCAACTACCTGAACCTGAATTGCTTTGCACTTCCGGTAGCAACACCGGACATTGCTGCGATGTGTGCGCCTTTCATTGGCACAGGAACACCGCAGGCTCCCCAGTTCCCCGGAACCTGCGCGAACCTCCTCGGCAATGGTGGACGCAATAGCATCGTGGGTCCGGGCTTGATCAACTTCGACCTATCGCTCTTCAAGAACAACCGCATCGAAAGCATCTCGGACCTGTTTAACATCCAGTTCCGAGTGGAGGCTTTTAACGTCCTCAATCGCACGAATTTCAATCCGCCCACAGCCAATAACCAAGTATTCAATGCGGACGGAACCTCCGGGGGGCTAACCCCAGGTCTGTTGGACACCACGTCAACCACTTCAAGGCAGGTTCAAGTTGCCCTGAAGGTGATTTGGTAGGCGGGGCGAACAGGATCTGATATTGCTGGCAGCGTGTGAATCACTTGCCTTTTTCTCGCGGAAGCATCACGTGGGAAAGTTAAGCTTTTGTTGCAGAGAAACAAAACGTGGGTTTGAACGCAGGTCGTCGAGTTCGGGCTCTACCTTCAGAAACACCAGGCCATTGGATCGGTCGGCGAAAGCCTTCTCTAGGCAATCGATGGATTCTTCAGGTTTCCCCAGACCCACGTACACAACTGCCAAGTAGTATGGAGAGACGTACTGCCTTTTCGACTCCGAGATTAGATCGGCGAGAAGCCTCTCGGCCTCCGCCTTGTTCCCCGAGCGGGCGGAAACATTCGCCAAAGCCGAGACCATCAACGGTGTTCCGTGAGACAGTTCCACAGCTTTACGCAATTCTGGAATGGCAAGAGCAAAGTCACCCTTCTGTGCGTACGACAGGCCGAGCACTAGGTGAGGCAGTTCGTAGGATGGATCCATTTCAAGTGTATTGCGAAGCTGTTGGATGGCCCGGTCGTACTGCCGCGCCATGTAGAGCCGCCAGCCGAGGCTGAAATTGATGCTGATGGACAGCGGATCAAGTTCACGAGCCTTGTTAATCTGATCGAAACTATTCTGTGCTCGACCCATTGCCATCAGATAAAGCGAATATCTCTGGTAGGCGGTTGGGTAACTGGGGTTACGCTGAATGGCCCCGACAAAGCCCTCCGCGGCCCCATTCCAGTCCCAATCGTAGTTAAACTTCACGGTAGCTAATGAAGTTGCGGCCTCGGCGAGGGTAGGATCGATCTCGAGAGCTCGCAGGGCGGCGGCTTTCGCTTTGGGAGACGATTCCGCCGCGGGCATGGTTCCAAAAATCTCGGCGCTGATGATGGCGTAGCAATCGGACAGGCCGGCGTAGGCCAGAGCATAATGCTGGTCTTCACGAGCGGCCTGCTCAAAATACGCTATGGCCTTGGTTAAGTTCTCATCCGTTCTTTTGTTCCAGTAATAACGGCCCTTGAGGTAGTTTTCATAGGCCTCGGGTGCGATCGCGGGATTACTGGCCAGCCGCTGTTCCTCCTCGGGTGTCAAGTTGATGCGGATCTCGTTCACGATGGCGGACGAAACACGATTCTGCAGCGCCAGGATGTCCTCCATCTGACTTTCGTAGGTCTCGGCCCATAGATGGCGGTCCGTCGAGACCTGTACCAATTCTGCAGTAATTCTGACGCGATTGCCTACCCGCAGCACCGTGCCCTCAACTACGGCATCGACGTTAAGTTCGCTCGCAATTTGCGATAAGGGCTTGCGCGCGCCTTTGTAAGCCATCGCGGTCGAACGCGAGATCACGCGCAGCGACCGAATTTTTGCGAGGTTCGCAATTAAGTCATCGGTCATGCCATCGGCAAAATATTCCTGATCTTTGTCGCCGGAGAGATTCTCGAGCGGCAGCACGACCAAAGATTTGTTTCGGACGGGAGCTATTTTGCTGGCGGCGAAGGGGTGGTAATGAACTAACGCGACGCCGGCTGCGACCACGACAACCACAATTGCAGCGGCCAGGATCGCTAGACGGGATGCTGTAAACTCTCGCCGCGCGCTTCCTGGTTCAGATGGAATTTCCAAAGCCGCCGGTTCGAGTTGCGGTGCAGCCGCTCGTCCGGCACCGGGTACACTTTCTAACTCCTCAGAAGCAATGGAGGGCACGGCAATCAAAGAGCCCGCCACTGGAGCGATGAAACGGTAACCGCGTCGGGGGATGGTCTCCACGAAGCGAGGGTTGTCGGAAGAGTCTCCGAGGACCTCCCGCAGCCGCATCACCGCATTGTTCAACCCGTGGTCAAAATCAACGAAAGTGTCGCCGGGCCAGAGACGGTTTCGCAACTCGTCTCGCGTAACAGTTTCGCCAGGATTCTCTAGAAGCACGACCAGGACTTGAAAGGGCTGCTCGGACAGTTTAAGACGAAGACCCTGCTTGCGCAGCTCGCAGGCCTTCAGATCCACTTCGAAAACACCGAAATGCAAAATCCTCGTAACCGCCGCAGTGCTACCCATTCGTCTTTTCAGAAGGCCGAGTCGGAGTATAGCGCCATAGCGACTCAAGGTCAAAATTAGAGAGCAAGAAGCGCATCCTCCTTATTTTCAATAACAAGCTCACGGATGCAGAAATGTTCCCGATTGGACGCATCATGTATTGCGCTAGAGCGCAGATACCGCGCAAATTGACGGCGGCAAAAAAAGGCCTTTTTCTTCGACGCCTGGTTTCAGAACTAAAGTGAGGATTCTGGACCATTCGGGACGACATAATTTTTGACAAACGGCATAAGAAACTTCCCAGCCACGAAACGAGGAGCCCAATGACGATCCAAAAGAGAACGAAGGGCGCGGTCGCCTTAATGACCTGCGTGGTGCTTGCGCTTTGCGTGAGCCTGTTCTGGTCTGCACCATTGGAAGCACAAGTATCTGGCGCAACCCTTTCTGGGTCGATTACTGACCTGTCAGGCGCGTCGATCGCTAACGCCAAGGTTTCTATCAGGAACGTGGGGACGGATGAAATTCGCGAGGTGCTTTCAAATGGTGAGGGGTTTTACTCCGCCCCGAACCTGTTGCCGGGGTCCTATGACGTTTCGGCTTCGGCTGAAGGTTTTTCAAAAGCGGTGCAAAAGGGGATCACGCTTACGGTCGGCGCGCAGCAGTCCCTGAGCCTGAGCTTGAAGCCCGGTAAGGTGAGCGAGGTTGTCGAAGTAACGGGTACCCCGCCCGATGTGCAAACCACGACAACGGCAGTCAGTTCGACAGTGGATTCCAGGACTGTCCGTGAACTTCCTCTCAATGGTCGGGATTGGACGAGTTTGGCGACGCTCGAACCCGGCGTGGCCAGCATCCCGAACCAGGCTACTACGTCATTCAACGCCAACAAAGGCAATCGCGGATTTGGAAATCAGCTGACCGACTCAGGCCATCGTCCGAACGAAAACAGCTATCGCATGAACGGAATTTCGATCAACGATTACACCAATGCCGCTCCTGGGGGTGCTACAGGCTTAAATCTCGGAGTCGACGCAGTGCAGGAGTTTTCCGTAATTACAACCGGTTACACCGCAGAATATGGACGGACCTCCGGTGCGGTGATCAACGCAATTACAAAATCAGGCACCAATCAGATTCACGGGACCGGCTTCTTTTTTGATCGTGACAGTATCTTCGACGCGCGCAACTACTTCGACGGACCACAGATTGCTCCTTTTCGTCGCATTCAGTTTGGAGGGTCCGCCGGAGGGCCAATCATAAAAGACAAGACGTTCCTGTTTGGATCTTACGAAGGATTTCGCCAGAGCCAGTCCGCTTCTGGAACCATTCACGTGCCCGACGCCGCGGCGCGTGCAACTGCCGTAGCGGCAATCCAACCTTACCTGGCGTTATGGCCGCTCGCGCCTGCCGGCGCGCCGGATGCCGCTGGCATCCAAACCTTCAATGTGAATGTGGCGACTATCGCCAACGAAAACTATTTCATCACCAGGCTCGATCATAAGATCTCGACCTCGGATAGTCTCGCTGGCAGCTACTTCTTCGATTCTGGCCCGCAATCTCAAGCCGATCCGTTAGGAAACACGGTGCATCAGGTTTTTTCCCGCCGGCAGACTGGTAGTTTCGAAGAAACCCATCTCTTCGGCGCGGGCTTAGTGAACACTGTCCGGCTCGGTCTGAGCCGCGCCTTGGGCAAAATCAACGATCCGTTGTCGGGAGACGCGGTAGCCAAGGACGGAGCGTTGGCCATCGCTCCCGGTGCGAGCGCGCCGCCGCAGATCCCAGTGCCCGGACTTACGCCTGCCTTCGGATTGGGAGGATTCAACCGCTTCACGCATGCCTGGAACTCGGCCCAGGCCGCCGATGACGCTTTTCTGACCAAGGGGGCGCATTCCCTCAAGTTTGGTTTTGCATTCGAGTATATGCAGTACAACGTGCTCGAACAGTTGAGTCCCAATGGCAGGATGAGTACCTATGGAAGCCTCGCCGCTTTTTTGAGCAACACTCCCGATCAATTGAACGCCTTGGCCCCAGGTGGATCTCATGAAGTGGGACTGCGCGAGAAATTGTTCGCCGGTTACATTCAGGATGACTGGCGCTTTCGGCCTAACCTGACGGTGAATTTGGGTCTGCGCTACGAAGCGACAACCAAACCGACTGACGCGAACACTATTCCCGGCTACACGGTAAACGGCTACAGCGTAGCTGCTGCCGGGTTCCAGGAAATCATCAGTGTCTCGAACTGCCTGTCGAGTCCCACGGCATGCGGACCAATTGGGGTAAACAGCCCGCTGCTTCAAAATCCAACCACCAAGGACTTCGAGCCTCGAATTGGTTTGGAGTGGGATCCGTTCAAGCAGGGAAAGACTGTGGTGCGTGCCGGTTTTGGCATGTTTGACGTACTCCCGCTGCCATACGAATTCGGTTTGAATACGGCGGCCACTGCGCCCTTCCAGATCATCGGTGCTGCTCCCGGGGCGACACTCGGCAGCGGCATCAACCAGAACGTCAACTTCAACGAACAGAAGATCCGAAATCGCTTTATTGATGCCTTTCCCAAACGCGCATATGTCATGAACTGGAATTTCAACATCCAGCAACAACTGGCTCCAGGATATACCTTGCTGCTCGGATACGTGGGCTCCCGCACGTTACATCTTTCAGCGGCGGCGGACGACATCAATCTGGTTCAGCCCACCAACGTAAGCGGAGTTGGCTTCGTGTTTCCGGTCAACGGGACACGAATCGATCCCAACTGGGGTGGCGGCGCCGGCATTCGCCCCGTCCTTTATGACGGGGCTTCCTCTTACAGCGCGCTCCAGACACAACTGAAGAAGAGTTTCAGCCAGGGCGTTCAGGGCCAGGTGTCTTACACATTTGGTAAGTGTAGAGACTTGAGCTCCGCGCCAGTCACGGGTGACTCGTATTTGAACTCCATTGCAGTACCGTTGATGCTTATAAAGTCCGCCCGGCTGGGCGCGTGCGACTTCGACGTCCGCCAAGTGATGACTGGGACTCTCATGTGGAACCTTCCATCGATCAAGAATGGCTCCTGGTTTGTATCTACATTGACCGGTGGATGGGAACTGGGCACAATCGTCACGGCAACGACCGGAGCTCCGTTCACGGTGACGGTCGGCGACGGAAACGATCCTCTGGGTACCGGATTCAACGGCGACTTCTCCATGGACTTCGCCAGTCTCATTCCCGGATGCAACCCAATTCATGGCGGCATCAACTATCTGAACACTAATTGCTTTACCCCACCGACGGCTCCCACTTCTTATCCGATCGCCTCGCTCGCAAATCCATTAGGTTGCGCTCCAGGATCGTTCCCCAACTCGCCCGTGGCGCCGCCCTCGGGTACTCAATTCTGTTCCAACGTCCTGGGCAACACTAAGCGCAATCAGTTCTACGGGCCGGGGCTTACTACGGTGGATTTCTCCGTTTTCAAGAACACGCACATCACCGAAGCCGTCAACCTCCAGTTCCGGGCGGAGTTCTTTAATATCCTGAATCACACGAACTTCCTCTCGCCGGGCTTCCTGAACACTTTTGGCCAGAACAACTCGGTGTATGACGCCGACGGCACGGCACTGCCCACGGCCTTGAATCAGACTTCCACAACCTCAAGACAGATTCAGCTGGGGATGAAACTGATCTTCTAACTCCCCCATCGAGGGAGGCCGCGAATCGAGTACAGCGGCCTCCCGCAGCCCCGACAGCTCAGAACGCTTCGCAGATGTAACGGCGCTACAACTGGCAACACAGAGGACGCAAGTGGAAACCAAAGGTGAGCTCTGCCGGGAACCCAGTGACGCCGTAGTTGAGCGCCCCGGGCCCACTCACGTCCGCTGGGTGGTGATGGGCATCGTCATGGCCATCATGGCGGTGACGGCCATGAATCGCCTGAACCTGAGCATCGCGGGAAAGTACATCGAGGAAGAATTCTCCTTCAGTACGATTGCCATGGGGCGAGTGTTCAGCGCATTTCTCTGGGGCTATGGACTGTTTCAGATTCCCTGGGGGTACGTTTGCGATCGCATTGGGCCGCGTCGAACGCTCACCTGGTCCATCCTTTGTTTTGCGGTTGGCTCGGGAGCGATGGTCTTCGCGCCAGGGTTCTCAGCGGCAACGGGGCTCAGCGCTCTCGCTGTTTTTCGGATTGTTCGCTTTTTCACGGGCGTCGGAGAAGCAGCAGTTTCTTCCAACGTAACCCGCGTCATTGCATCCTGGACCTCATTGCGCGAGCGCGGATTCGCCAGCGGCTTGCAGGTATGCGGCTTGGGCCTCGGCGGGACGCTGACCCCGATTGCAATTGCATGGACGATGGTCCACTGGGGCTGGCGTGTCTCGTTCGCAATCTCCGCCGCGCTAGCCTTCCTCGTGGTTGCCATCTGGCATTGGTACGCAACCGACTGGCCGGAAGAAAATCCGCGCGTAAACCAGCAAGAGTTGAACATCATCCATCCAGGACAGGAAAAAAACAAAGCCAGTTTCGAGCGGGCTGCCACCAACGTTCCCTGGTTGAAGATGCTCACCAATTTATCCGTGTGGGGATTGATCCTGGGCTACGGCTTTCAGGGCTACGCCTTCTACGTTTACTACAATTGGTTTTATTTCTACGCGGTAAAAATGCGGGGACTGGACATCATGCACGCGGCGGCCTGGACCTCAGCGCCCTTTCTCGCGATGGCTGTGCTCTCCCCGGTTGGCGGATGGTTCTCTGACCGCGTTGCGCGCGTCACAGATCGCCGGAAAGGACGCTTGGCGGCGGTCTGGGTTGGAATGGGCGTCGCGGCTCTTTTGTTGTACGCCGGCAATCATCTCAGCGTGACCGTGGTTGCACTGCCCATGATCGCGTTGGCAGCGGGGTTCACCATGTTTGGCGCGGCGAATTTCTGGGCATCTTGCATCGATCTGGCGCCCGGATACTCCGCGTCGCTGTCCGCCCTGATGAACACCATGGGGAGCCTTGGGGGAGTCGTCTCATCCACAGTGACCGCGTCGATTGCGGTTCACCAAGGCTGGGTGCCGGCGTTGGATGTTGCGGTATGGGTCACGATCGGCTCGGGATTGCTTTTTACAATGGTGGATGCGAATCACAGCATTAGCTAAGGTGAAAAAGCATCTTACGATTATCGTCGCATTGTTTAATAAAGCGCCGCGTTTCACTGCGGTGGCTCCTCGTGGGCAGCCCCGGTCATGACGCAGCACACTTATAAACGCTTGCCCATCTCAATGCCACGCGCAGCGCTCGATGAGCCTATCCATATCGCCTCATCATCAGCGAAGAGCCAGCGCATCAAGGATAAGTTGTTCCACGGGCTTCTCGCTTCAATCACGGGTTACACCAGCGCCAGTTAGGCGCAGTTTTATCCGCGGGGTTTATTCAGGAGCGGATGAGATCACCTGCAGGTCCGTCCGCAGAGCTGTTCTGTCAACGAGCTGTCCTGTACCATCTGGGGCCGAAATCCATACTTCTCGAATTGCGAGCAACGCTTCAGGTTCGATTCATGTTGAATGGTTACTATTTAGAGGGAGGGCTTATGAAATCGATATATTGCAAACGCCTCATGCTCGGCGCATGATGCTCGGCGTGACGGCTTTGGCGGCTACCACGATCAACTACCGCCTGGCGAACACCTATAAATTCGGAGCTGCGCCGGGAGACCGGGAGTATTTCGACTACATCACCTTCGATCCCGACTCCGCGACGCCTTTACTTATCGCACGGGAGCGAAGTGCTAGTCGTAAATGCAGACACGGGTAAAGAAGAGGGAAAGATTTCCGGGCTGAAGCTAAGTCACGGTGTGGCAGTAGTACCTGAAGTGGGACGTGGCTTCATCAGCGACGGCGCGCAGGGCAAGGCGATCATATTCGATCTCAAGACGCTGAAGGTGGTGGGTGAGGCAAATGCTGCGCCAGACGCCGACTGCATCATTTACGACCCCGCGTCCAAGCACGTTTTCACCTTTAATGGCGATAGCCACAACGCGACAGCAATTGATCCGTCCACGGGAAAAGATGTGGGCACGGTCGATCTGGGCGGCGGACCGGAGTTCGCGGTTGCCGACGGGCAGGGGACCATCTACAACAATCTGGAAGATAAGAGCGAAGTAGTGGCGATTGATTCCCGCAGCTTGAAAGTGAAATCGCATTGGCCGATTGAGCCCGCCGGAGCACCAGCGCCAATTGCGATGGACCGCGACCATCGGCGGCTGTTCGTCGCCGGCCGGGAACCCGCGATGTTGGTGGTGATGAATGCCGACGACGGCAAGGTGATTCAGTCATTCCCCATCAGCGGCGGTGCCGATGCGGATGTGTACGACTCGAAAAGTGGGCTGATCTTCGTGTCTACCCGCGAGGGTTGGGTCCACATCTTTCATGAGGACTCGCCTGACCATTACAGCGAAGCTGGCAAGCTAAAGACGGAGTTTGGGGCCAAGACCATGGCGTACGATCCGAAAACGGAGCGCATCTTCGTGGATACGGCCGAGTTCGGAAAAGCGCCGGCAGCGACTAAGGAACACCCGCATCCGCGACCAGTGCCGATATCGGGTACGTTTCACCTTCTGGTTTACGCGCCATAATTTGGTGAGAGACGAAGTAAATCGCGAACTAGCGGACTTCCTGGGAAAGGGTGTTGCGAAAAGTGCGGCATCAGCCCCCAGAAAGGAAGCAGTTGCATAAAACAACAGTAGTCTTCAAATTGCTACTTCACCGGAGGGTGCCGTTCCCGGAACGGCACCCATCTTGCGCCGGAGAATCCGGTTGGTTTTGCACCACCAAAGTTTACTCGAGCATGGGAGCTGACATTGTTATGGAACCAATATCAATCATGCCCTGTGAGACACAGTTTTAGTTCGGCAGCATCCGCGAAGGCCTATTGACACTACTTAGTGATTTGCCAGACTGTTCCGACGTTGCCAGTGCCGCCTTGCGATGCGGTGCCATACAGCGTGCCTTTTGCATCTCGAATTAATCCTCCGATTGAATGGCTTCCGTCCGACCCGGAGAAGCTATGCAACAGGGTTATCGTGCCTTTCGTAAGTTCATACACGGTTCCGAGGTTGGAAGCGCCGCCCAACTCGGTGTCGCCATACAGGTTCCCCTGTTTGTCCAAAATCACACCTGCAAGGGGATATGCACCGTCGCTTGTCGCCCCCGCGAAGTTGTAACGTACCGTTTCCTTGCCGCTTTTACTGACCCTGTAGACCGTCCCGAAGTTGGAGGCGCCGCACTGCTGTGTCGTACCAACAAGATTGCCCCTCTTATCCATGGCCGGAGTGCCGTATGGGAAGCATCCGTCGCTCGTGCCACCAGCGAAGCTGTGTAACAAGGTCAGGGTGCCGCTTTTGCTCAACTTATAAAGCACTCCGTTATTGGTTATTCCGCCAATAAACGTGACACCATATAGATTGCCTTTCGCGTCCCTGAGCAGACCAGTGTAGTAGGGATAGGCTCCGTCTGTGGTCCCACCGGCAAAATTGTGGAGAATAGTTTCTTTGCCGCCCTTATCCAGCTCAAACACCGTTCCGTCGCCGGAAGCACCGCATTCCGGCGTGACGCCATAAAACTTTCCCATCGCGTCCGAAACCAACCCGCCGGAAGGAAAGCATCCGTCGGCGCCCCCACCAAAACTGTAGAGGACGGTCTCTACCCCTTTTGGGTCCAGCTTGAACACCGTTCCGTAGGTTGAGGTGCCGCCCTCCCTCGTGGTTCCGTATAGATTGCCCTTCGCGTCGCGGATCAAATTGCCGTAGGGGAACTTCCCATCGGTTCCTCCAGTAAAGACGTACAGCACAGTCTCAGTGCCGCTCGAATCCACCTTGAATATCACTCCCGAGTTTGAAGACCCGCCGCGTCTGGTGGCGCCGTAAAGATTTCCCGCAGCATCTCGAACCAGTCCTGCTTGGGGGAATGCCCCGGTCGACCCGGTAAAGTTGTAAAGATCAGTGAAGGTCTGCGCGTGCGCAGATAGGATTGTAACTGCCCCCAGCAAGAGCACGACCGCTAACGTGAGCGTGGAACGTACCGCTCGCTGGCGTATCTTCGAGTGAATGCGTTGTCGCGGGTTACTCACAAGATGGTTCCTCCATTTTCAAGGCGAACTGCTTTTGAACCGCGCACTAATTGGAGCATCGAGTCGGGGACACGGCAAGCGCATTCACGATCATTTAACAATCACTGTGGCTGGGTGTGAAAAGTCCTGCGGCTACTGGCGAAATTGTGAATCCGAGTTCTCAGACCCTGCCCGGGGGAGTTAGATTCGATTGCTGGCTGCCTGAGGTTGCAGCAGACCAGCAGATGGCTGCCACTCAGATCCCGCGACCGCAACCGGCATCGATACAGTTTGTTTTGCCAAAAACGACTGCCGCGGGCCTGATACGAAGCACCCCGGCTCTTTGGATATATATCGTGTCACGATACTATGGGAAAACATTAAACTAGCAGGCGACCGTGAACCTGAACCAGACAGCAAGCCTAGTAGTATCGTCCCTGCTTGCTTCTTTTGCGCAAACACATGAAAAAAGTCAATACTTTGCAAAGAAAGTGTGACCGTGGTCGTTTCTTGTGTTCCGTAGTCAAATAGTTCGCCGTCGCATACAACTCGGCAGGCCACGTTTTATTCCGCGCGGGATCGAAAACCGTTGAATAAGGATTGGGACTTGGCAACTTGTGGCGATCGGTCAGCGGGCAGACATTGTTCGCGGATCTTTTCGAGAAAGTGACACAGACGTGGCAGGTTTCCATCTCTGGTCATGGATCGTGTACAAACAGGGAACTTTTCTTGGATTCCTAATTAGCCAATTCGCACTGTGGTCTATCGCTTCTCGCCTATGGCACACCATAACGAATCGTATACGTTCCTGGAGAGACGAAACCCGCTCCCACAGCCCAGACATCAGAAGTCGACGAGGCCGATACGCCGTAGAGAACACCCTGATCTGGGTTGGAGACGTTGCTCCACACGCTGCCATTCCAGTGGAACGTCACCTGTAATTCGTTTAGGAATGGAAAAACGATTCCTTCCCCGACAGCCCAAACGTCGTCGGTTGCTTTAGCCGTAATGCTGTCTAAATACGAGTAACCGCTCAATCCTACAGTGACCGGGGACCACACCGAGCCGTTCCAGTGATAGCTACGGGCTCTTAGAGAGAGGCCGTTGATGTCGGAGAACTGGTAACTGCCGACAGCCCAGACGTCATTGCCAGCCACGCCGGAAACGCTTTTGAGGACTATCCAGCCACCGCTCTCGGTGGGAAATGTCGCCCTTTTCCAGGACGTACCATTCCAGTGCAGGGCCAGGGCTTTTACGTTGGGTGTCTGGCCTGTCCAGCCTACGGCCCAAACGTCGTTAGTTGAGCGGGCGAAGACGGAGGAGAGCTGGCCGAATTGAAATTGCGAGGTGTTGAATTGCTTCCACGTCCTGCCGTCGTAGTGCAAAAGAAGAGGAAGCTCGACAAAGTTGGATATCCACTCGTAGCCTACGACCCATACGTCGGTTGCAGAAGTTGCGGCGATGCCAGTCAAGTAGTCTGCTACGCCAGGATTTGGAGTGGTAAGCCTTGTCCAGCGACTGCCGTTCCAATGTTCGACGACGGTTTGTCCGCAAAGGCAGTTAGGGTCGTCGGAATATCCCGCAGCCCAGACGTTGCCACTGTTCACAGCGGCAATGGAATTGAGTTGGACGGTAGGTGCGGAGATCGCCGGAGTTGGAACAATCGACCACCGGTGACCGTCCCAGTGTTCCGCCAAGGTAGCCGTTAGGTATTGATTCGGATTCGGCTCGGCCCCGACAGCCCACGTATCCGTTGACGATATCGCAGCTGTGGCGAGAAGAACATTTCCGTCGGCTTGCTTGCCGCCGTTAGGGCTGGGCACAACCTTCCAACTGCCGCTTACGGGCGGCACCTGGGCAAAGAGAGTCGCGGCAAATCCAACCGTGATCAAGAGTGTCGTTATGCGGCGCATGGCTTTGTTCTTCTCTCGGACACCGAAGGTCGAGGGTTCTGGAAAGTGAATAAGAGCATTCTGTCTTCGCAACGGAGCCTCCTTGAAAGAAATGAGATGAGAGCATGTGAAGAAAGTTTCAGCCACCGGCTTAATAAGTCCTTGTGTACTGGTGGAAACTTGCGTTGTTCGCACATAACAACGCAAGCTGTGTCGAGGGCAATTATTGTTTCTTGACTGGAATAAATCTACCATCCGTAGAAATGCACCTGGGCGGCAAGAATTGATATTCCCTGGCTGTGATTCGGGATCCGTCCTGGTCTTTAGGAAAAACGGCAAATTAGCCGGACCTGCGAGTTCCAGTCAAGACCTCGCAGGCCCAGCCTGCAAGTAGCGCTATCGTGCGGGCAAGCCTGCGTTTAAGCTGTACACCACACCATCGCCGAAATGACCTGCGGGGACTTTCCCGAACATGGTTGTCGTACCCCACAGAGTACCGTCTTTAACTTGAAGAAGCGCGGATGGAGGTGCACCAACCGCGGCATTAGTGCTGAAGGGGTTGAGAGTCTTGAGCACCGTGCCCGTCGACAATGAAACGGCGATAAGGTCCCCCTTGAAGTTGTTGGCGGTTTGCTCGGCAACCCAGAGGTTGCCATCACTGGCTACCAGCATTCCCCCTGGGGAGCCGCCGGTGGTGGTAGTGTTGTACTCCGGAAACAAATGAAGGTTGCTGCCGTCCAGATTAACTTCAAACAGCCCTGAACCTCCAATCAAGTAGATAGTGTATAGACCGTAGATTTTGCCATTTGCTATAAACATGCCTCTGGGGACGGACCCGTCATCCCCAAATAGAGGAAACATCGTCCCCGGCAACACCTGGAAGTCTCCTGTCGCCGGAACATAATGGAATATCGCTCCGGAAAATCCGTAGAAGCTTCCATCTGGAGCCAGCGTGAGCGAACCGGGACGGTCTCCGTCAGCTTTGCCATCGAAGTTGAATACGACTTCGTAGGTTCCAGTGGCGGGAACAACACGGAAGATGGTGCCGCATCCCGCGAAGCAGTTGCCAGTACCGCCGGCTATGGTCAGTCCGTAGAGGTTACCGTCCAATCCAGCCACGAGTTCGCTGGCGATGACGCCGTCGGTGCAATTCCTGGCCGAACAGAATGAATGAATGACTTTGAACCCAGATCTCCGGGTCACTCGGTACAGAACGCCGTGTCCTGGTACACCGCCATTGAAGGTCACGCCATAGAAATTTCCGTCGGAGCCTTCCGTAATCGAACCCGGATTGTTGCCGTTGGGATAGTTGTTCTTCACGCCCGGGAGAAACGTGTGCAGAAGGGAAAACTGGCCCTTGGGCGTAACCGAAAAGACGGTTCCCCCATTCGGTTGTGATTGGTTTCCCTCGCTTGATACAAACGTTGTGCCGTAGAAGTTGCCGTCCGAGCCTTGGATGAGGGAGCCAGGCTCGCCTCCCTGTGGACACGGTCCAACCCTCTGAGCTTTGTTTCCTGAGCAGGCAAAAGTGGCAACGGCGACAGGTTGTGGGTTGGCAGCATGCGCGGCAGCAGACCCAATCAGCAGCGCGAGAGAAAGAGCGATAAAGACTTTTTGCGACATTCGAGTGTTTACCTTTCCTAGCCGGTGTTTTTGAAGTTATCGCCACAAAATTTCGCGAAGCGACTGGCTGAAGTTATTTTGAAGCCGAGTCCCGGTTGTCGGCGGAGTGTAAGAAATGTGTAAAAAATTAGGATCGACTAGAGATGACGGCCGTTCCTATCTTCGCTGTGTGGTCTTCGACCGCCAGATCGCATATTTGAGAAATGAGTGGAATAAAAGAACCGGTCTTCCAGTTAGCGAGGTTGGGCACTTCTTCCGAAGTGCTCATTCATCACAACATCATTAGGAGAAGACCGTGAATCGCTTTTGCAGAATAGTCTTGACTTGGTTGAGCGCAGCTTTTTGCGCTACCGGTGCGCTCGCACAAACGACACCGCATTACCTGATCGTCAACAACAATCACCCCGAGGGCAACTTCGCCACATTCTTCACGCTGGCAAAGGACGGCACTTTCGCCACGCACAAGAGAATTGCGACCGGAGGGAAAGGTATCGCTGTACCAAATTTTTCTACGTCGGCCGGCCCCGGTGTGGCCGTCTTTCACAGCACCACCGAAGACTGCGCGTTCGTCGCCGACCCTGGAACCAATGACATAGCCGCCATTGATTCCAATTTGCAAGCGGTTGGCCGGTTCCACGGCGGGCCGCTAGACATTAACAACTTCGCCGGCACGGCTCTCGCCATCAACCGGGATTTTCTTTATGCGGCCTTCACCGGCAAGGTTAACAGTACACAAGGTGGCCGGCTGGGGAGCTTCCGAATTCTAAGTGGCTGCCGGTTGGAGTTCTTAGGATCAGTCCCGGCGGTGGGAACCGGTTTCAATCGTTCGGTTGGTCGCTACCCAATCTCCTTGGCGGCGCACGATAAGATTCTGATCGTGGTTTATGGTGATGGCTCGATCGAATCGTTCCATTTCTCACACGGGAAGGCAGAATCCAATGACGACCTGCAAAATTCCACGGGGGCCCAGAACTCCGAGCCACCGGTCTCAGTCGACATTACCCAGGATGCGAAATTTGCCATCTTTGGGGACGCGACCGGCTGTGCTCCGAATGGCCAAGTTGAAGTGGCGAACATCTCCACCGGCAAACTGAGCCAGCCGACCATCATTAACAACATGGGTGGTACTGATACCGCCGACACCTCACAAGTTCGTCTCAGCCCGGATGAGTCTCTTCTTTATCTCCCCGATGCAGTAGCGTTCTTTGATAAGACAACAGGAGCGGTCACATTTGGCTGCTTTAATGCACTGAAGGATCCGGACGAAGGCAGCACAACCGAATGGTGGTTCATAGCCGGGATGGCATTGGCTGACAATGCGTCCGGCACTGGAGGTACGGTCTACTCGGCCGAAGACACGCTGGCTGTGGGTACGGCCGGCAACGACCAGTACGTCGGGTTTCAAAATGTGACCTCGAATGGCGAGTCTTGCACGCTGATAGAGTCCCCGAAATCGAACTTCGAAATGCAATCGAACAGCGCCGATTTCGGAACCGTGGCGACATGGCCGCCTCGGGCCTTCTAGCGCGCTGACTTGAGAACTGCGCGCGGCTGCTCCGTCGCGCTCTTCACCCTCGGCGCATTTCTCCACTTCTTGCTCGATCGCTTGGCTCAACCCTGCAATGGTCGAATTACGCCCGGCATGGATCGCCAACCAAATGATCGCCAATACTATCGGGAGGCGCAAGATTTCCTTAGTCCGGTATGCGTAGCTCCCAACCGCCCAGTTGCTAACTTGTGATAAATCGCCATAGCACTCGTTGACGAGCGGTCCAAACGTGTAATCGCCAGTTCTCAGAAGATATCCGTGTAGCCTCAGAGTTCAGGACCCGACCGTGTTTGCGGGAGGGATCTGGTTACGAGTTGAAAATTGTGCATCGGTTCCTCAACGAGTCGCTAACGTTTTAACCGTTCCCTTCGTCAAAATGTTCGGCGGTTGGGGCCTGACGCCCTGAGGAATGGAGTGTCCATGAAAGGTGTCTTGCCCTTGTTGTTGTGTTCGTTGGCGCATGGCGCAGTTTGCCCAACGGGTCAACTGATGGATCCAGCGACGCTGGTTCAGATCGAACACGTGTGGGTGCGAGCTGCGGACCAGCACGATGTGGCTGCGCTGAGATGCATTCTGGCAGATGAATTCGAAGAGGCTGACTTTACAGGCTCACTGATCGACCGTTCCGCAATGCTGGCGAGTGCCGCGAATCGGGGCAACATTCAACCTGCAGTCGAGTTGTCGGACTTGCATGCCCACCTGTATGGCGATTTTGCGTATGTCCGTGGACTGGCCGTGATAAGGAGTGATGACAGAAAACCACCTGTGAAGAAGAGTCGCTTTACGGACATTTTTATCTATCGCGACGGGCGCTGGCAGTGTGTAGCGGGCCATGAATCGCATTTTCCTGAGGAGCGCTAGCAGATACGCATTGAGCCAGACAAATCGGGCCGAGTTTACAGTTGACGAAATCACACTACAAGAGCTTGCTCTGTCTGTTCGGCGTCAGTCTGGGGTTTTGCGCGTAATCGGGATGTCACGGCAGTCACCCAATGGAACGCCTTTGGCAACGCAACTTTCGACCGATCCGCCTTCGTCAGACTTCAGCACCCCAGACGGATCAGAACAGAGTCTCCGGCTGGTTTTCTGACTGTCATACACCACTCAAGATGCGGTCGATCTGTCGAAGATGATTCAAGTCGTGTGCCGCTTCCAGGCGGATGAAGTCCTCGACCGTTTGCCGTCCGCGTACCTCGTGGACA
>Ga0210406_10000603_pt1 | contig 48646 bp, 39 predicted proteins | sample IncBWC30MmetaG_FD_155454 | JGI IMG/M metagenome (GOLD analysis project Ga0210406, IMG submission 155454) | Forest soil microbial communities from Barre Woods Harvard Forest LTER site, Petersham, Massachusetts, United States - Inc-BW-C-30-M | ecosystem: Environmental > Terrestrial > Soil >...
AACCTTCTACGGCGGCAACGGTGCTGGCACGATCTTCAGAATTACACCGCAGGGCACGCTGACCAGTCTTTACAGCTTTTGCCCCGACTACGGGTATTGTAGGCACGGCGAGCGCCCAGCCGCGGGAGGCGGGACTACCGGGGATTCCTTCTCTTGTTTGGGATAATTCTTGCGCCGTTTGCGCAGCTCTGCGAAGTACTCTGGCCCGTATTTTGCAAGCACGGCCTTGCCGCCCTGGGATGCCCATTCCGACAACACGTCCCCGGAATAACTGGAGGCCCGCGCATAGCCACCTTCTCGACCGTTTTCGCGGGCAGCGATCGTGCATCGGCTTGATCCCGGTTTCTGTCCCGTGGGATGTGATGGAACTTGCCCCTTCATACTTATTCATGGTATATGCCGCGCCACGATGTTGTGCAGACTTTTTGGAAACATTGGCAACTTGCTGATTCGTGCTCTGAGCACCGGTGCCTCGATCGAGGCATACTGCTGGCTGGCGGAGGTGGGAGGAGGTGGCAGGGCGTGAGTGAAAGTGCGTTGAGTGACAAACGCGGTTAGGGTTAGTTTTGGCGCGAAAACCGGCACAGTCCGAAACGCCCATCCGAGCCGCGACTGATCGGCACGCGCCAGAGGACCGCAGTGGGAAAGAAGCGATGCCTCCTAATCGAGCCAAGTTTGGCTTGCGGACGAAGCGGTGACCCTTGTGTTTTCATGACAGGTGGGTGGTTCGGGGATTGGAGCGATGAACAGAGGAGACGGATGTTTTTTCTGCAACGGGTTCTTCGGTTGGCTGCTGAGGAAGGGGACTGGCCCGAAGAAGAAAGGAGGAAGGATGCCTCCACCACCAAAGCCAAGCGCAAATAACGAGAGCCGCCAGAAGTGCAAGCTTCTAGCGGCCCTGAAACCATAACCCGGCAAGCCGGAATCACGGCCTCTCAACTACGATTTTCGGCTTGCCTCAACCTCCTGTCAAAGGGGAATTGAGGAGCCGAAATGTATACCCTATCTACCGAAGGAAGCTGGCCGTTCTCACCGCACTGGTCGAAGGCAATTCCATCTGTTCCATCAGCCGCATGATTAACGTTGAACGGAACACCATCGCATCCCTGCTGCTGCGGACTGGACTACTGCGCCGATCTGCCTCGGTTTCAGCCACTACCGGACTGCAAGCCTATCCGATGTCTCAATGCTTGAGTATGCGCGGCGATACTTGTTGAGCGCCGCCTACGTCGAAGACCACATCACACGCTATAGCAATCAAGAAGGGACCATCTGCGACTTTTTGGCTCGTACGAATCACCACACCAGCCCCCTTTAGATGAGCTCCGGTTGGTACCTTTATTGTTATGTCCACTTTGGAACCCTCAGGAATCAGTTCGTCAGATCGCAGAAGAACGCCCCGAATGCTCAAATTTTCAGTTACGGCAATAATTGCAGTTGACAACCGATCCCGGTACGAAATTACTGCAGCTTCGCGCACCACAAAACGTTGATCCCTTCGGAGTTCGCGACCTGAAATCATTTCTTCCCAACACTTGACAGGTCCTTTGGCCTCAGCCTGGCGCGCCTTGATCTTTCCGGCGATAAAAAACATACCAAGTTCACGATTTTAGTCCTCGAACCGACATCGTTACTCTCAAAGAATTCTTTGCTTTAGTTTCACGCTAAACGCATTCGATCAATTTTTCCAGTAGACGTTCTTGGCAAAACATCGCGAAATTCGATAACTTCGGGAATCATATACTTAGGAATAAGAGTGGCACAGTGCTGCTGTAAGTCAACTGGCCTTAATACATGAAACTCCTGTGCTGCCACTATGGCCTTAATACGGTTGCCAATAATCTCATCTGGGATCGCGACCGCCGCAGCTTCACGGACGCCTGGATGGCTAAGTAGAGCACTTTCAATTTCTCCCAACTCGATCCTGTACCCGCCGCTTTTTATCATGCTGTCACGACGTCCCAAGAAATAATAATTCCCGTCCTCACCGAGACTTACTAGGTCGCCAGTACGATACACCTTCTCCTCGACGTGTGGTTGGAATTGATTCGGCACAAACGTTTGTCGGGTCTTTTCTGGATCAGCCCAATACCCACATGCCACTGATGGTCCCCGGACGTAAAGCTCACCTGTCTCACCAGGCTTCAGCACCATTCTGTCCCCGCCATCTACGACAAAGACCCCCGTATTTTCACATGCAATTCCAATGGGCAGGCTCTCCATGGTATCTAATCTTGCGCTTTCAACCTTGTAATAAGTGCAAACGTTGGTTTCTGTGGGACCGTAAAGGTTGTAGAGCTCCACTTCGGGCAGCAGTTCGGCAAGTTGACGGAGGTATTTCATGGGGAACACTTCCCCCGCAAAAAGGATGCTGCGAAGTCGCGGAACCCTACCTCGCTTAAGGCTGGCATGCAGCAAGAGCAGTGTGAGAGCGGAAGGGACGGAGTACCAAATGGTAATCTGGTGCGTTTCAAGGAAGTTGCCTAGCACCGAGGGGAATAAGGCGATGTCTTCCGTGACTAGATACACTGTTGCCCCCGCCTCGATGGCGTTATAAACATCAAACACAGAAAGATCGAAGTGCAGGGGCGCGTGATTCGATAGTCGATCTTCGGGTCGTATCTTGAATGTCGCTGCACACCAATCCACAAAAGTCAGCGCGTTTCGGTGGGAAATCGTTACGCCTTTCGGACGACCTGTGGAGCCTGAGGTGTACAGAATGTAGGCAACGTCGGTCTCAGTAACAGATACTGTGGGAGTGGAATCCGCTGGAAAATCACGCAGTTCTCCCCACGAAACCACGCTTGAGCCACTTCCATCTCGAGGTGAGTCGCCAAACAATACACAAAACTCAACGGGCGGTGACCCTGCCGCCTGCAATGCCTGCCGCCTGCACGGGTCAGTAATCAACGCTCGTATCCCGCAGTTACGGAGAATGTAAGCAATCCGATCCGCCGGCGCCTGTGGGTCAAGTGGTACGTAAACACCTCCTGCCTTTAGTATTCCAAACAGACAAACCACTGACTCAATACATTTTGGCAAGAAGAGCCCAATGCGGTCACCGTTCTTAACTCCGTGGTGCTGCAGCAGGTGCGCAAATTGATTGGACTGTTCCGAGAGCTCTCGATAGGTGAGAGCACGCTCGCGTGCCCAGACAGCCGTCTTGTCTCCATATAGTAAGGCGCTATTGGCTAAGAGCTGCTGAAGGACGTATGCCATCTCCAACTCCTTTAGTCACGCTGTTCTCGATTGGCGGTACTTTGGCAATCGCAGCGCATCTTCGTCGCATACCATCAGCCTCGTGGTCTGCATCAAGTGACAATGGCGCAGGATAGGTAGCTCGAGCCTCACAAGGGAACCTCTTAGAGGCCGTGAAAATCGGCAATGATCACTTTTTGAATCTCTGAGGTGCCAGAATAGATCTTGCCCGAAATCGAATCACGAAGATCGCGTTCAACTTCGTACTCTTTCATGTAGCCGTAACCACCGAAGATTTGAATCGCATCAAGCGAATTCTGGATCGCCGCCTCGCTGACATATAGTTTAGCAATGGCAATTTCATGTAAGGGATGCCTGCCCTGATTCTTCAACCATGCGGCTTTGTAGATCAGCAAGCGTCCACTCTCCAGCCGTACTTCCATCTCGGCGATCTTGTTCGCAATCGCCGAAAATTTGCCGATCGGCTGACCGAACTGTTTACGGTCGCGTGCGTATTTCGCGCATGTCTCCAACTGACGCTGCATCATCCCGAGGTGGCTGGCCAGGATGCATGTGCGCTCCCACTCCATCGATGTAGTGAACATTGCCTGCCCGGTGCCTTCCTTTGAGAGAAGGTTCTCGACGGGAATTTCACAATCCTGCAGCGTAATCTCTGCCATGGGCGAAGTGCGCAAACCCATCTTATTCAGCTTTTGACCCACAATCAGCCCAGGCGTTCCTTTTTCGACAAGGAAGGCCGTGACTCCAGTCGGACGTTTGCCTGGGTCAATATTAGCGAAGATGACAAACACGTCAGCACATTGCGCGTTGGTAATGAACGTTTTGGAACCATTGAGAATATAGCGATCACCCTTCCGTTCTGCTTGGGTCTTCAGAGAGTAGGCATCGGAACCCGAATCCGGTTCGGTCATGGCGTGCGCGCCAATCCACTCGCCGCTACACAGTTTTGGCAGGTAGCGGCACCTTTGCTCGGCGGTGCCAAACGCCAGCAGTGGAATTTCAGTTGTCCACATATGGGCGTTGATGGAGAAAAGCAGGCCGTTGTCGCGGCAGCCATAACCAAGTGCTTCCAATCCGCAAACAGTGGTGAGGATATCAGCCCCCCCACCTCCGTACTCCACGGGAACCGGCAGCCCCTGAATGCCCATTTTCGCGCATTTGTTCCAGGCACTACGCGAAAATTCCTCGCAATGATCGCGCGCGACCAGATCGAGGTTGAGTTCTTGCTGCGCGAAGCGAATAACTTCCCGACGAAATGCCGACTGCTCGTCATTCCACGCGAAATCCACAACTTTGCCTCCTTGGATCAAAGACTTAAGTTGCTTGTAAGCTGAGATCTACGTTTTCGTGGTGTAACGATTGCTCTACCTGTCGCGACATGGCTTCGATGTCGAGCGCTCTTTCTAGAAACACGGAGACGATGCGCGCTGTTTCCTGAGGTTGCTTGAGAACGTCCGCATATTCGAGATAGAGTACGAACATATTGGGTTGCTGGGCCAACCACGTACGTATGTGCTCTAAGTGACTGCGAAACGTAGCAGCGACGGACTCTGTAGGAGTGGACGGCACTGCTTTGCCAAGGCGGTCGAGCATTTTGTTCTGGGAAGCTACTATTTCTTCCAGCGACCGGCACATGAAGATTACGCGGTACTGGTGCTGATTGGACAGTGCTGGCAATAGAGAAGAAATGACTTTTACCGCTTGTTCTTCGGCGGCTGCGATCGTTTCGGGCGAACGAAACAGTGATTTTATTGGCGCCCACTCACAGTAGCCCCGGGGATTATTGCGATCGGGAACACGCGAGTCGTCGGTGAGTAGAGGCATGCCTCCCGCCGAAAGCATCTGCATCATCAGCGACGTGCCAGATCGTGGAATGCCCGATACGATTGTAATCATTTCACATAGCCTCGCCAGTTGTGTGTGGCGCGAGTGGTATAAAGTCTAAACACCAATTCGCAGTTACAATGTATCCGTGAGGTCAACATGTGCTGGAAAGGAATGCAAAGCAAGGAAGTTATGGCACAATCTCAAAGACAATTCCGTCGTTACTTAACCCTCCGTTGGAGGTGCTACCGTAGAGGTTACCGCCTGCGAAAGTCAATCCACCAAATGGATATGCTCCATCTGCGCCGCTCATGAAATTGTGTAATGTGCTGAAACTCCAAACACCGCCAGAAAGTATCAGCTCGAAGACGGTTCCGTAGCCTCCACCACCGCCAATAGTGGTAGTGCCATAAAGATTGCCGCTTGTATCAAAGACTACGTTAGCGTAGGGGCTTCCCCCGTCCTTTTTTCTACCCGTGAATGCGTAAAGAACGGTCTCATGCAAACGACCTCTGGAATTTAGCCCGAGCTGGAAGACATTGCCATATCCATGACCGCCTCCAATTACCGTTGTGCCATACAGATTTCCGGCTGCGTCGAAGGTAAGGCCACCTATCGGATTCCCTCCGTCACCGCCACCACTGAAGCTATGGAGCACGCTTTCCAGCCAGGATCCACCGGAAGTGTATGCGAGCCTGAAGACAGTACCATTGTTGTAGTGACCGCCTGCGTACGTTGTGCCGTAAAGATTCGTCGCAGTCGCGTCAAAGGTGAGCTGAGCCAATGGATTTCCACCATCTTTCCCGCCGGTGAAAGTGTAGAGAACGCTCTCCTGCCAAATACCAAAAACGAGTGTCAACTTGAAGATTGTGCCGAAGCTGTTCCCGCCAGCGGAGGTTGTTCCATAAAGATTGCCGAACGCATCGGAGACCAGGCCAGCAAACGGGCTTCCACCATCTGGACCACCGGTGAACCTATGAAGTACAGTTTCCTGCCAGCCTCCACCCGAAACAGGTGTTAACCTGAAAACCGTGCCATATCCGTAGAACCCTCCATGGCGCGTCGTGCCGTACAGATCACCCGCCGGATCCAGTATGAGAGCTGAAGGCTGACTTCCATCGGTTGCGCCATCAAAGACCTGGATAATGGTGCTCTGCCAACCCCCGCTAACAGGCGTCAGTTTAAAGGCCGTACCGCAACCACTAGGACAGTTGGCACTGCCACCCCCCAACGTCGTCGTCCCATAAAGGTTGCCGGCGCTATCCATGATTAGGTTGGAGTACGGCTCACTCCCATCGGTTCCGCCGGTAAATGTATTGAGTACGATCTCGGTGTCAGCCGCCCAACCCTGTGTCGGTGACATCACAGTTATCGCGTAAATAAGCACAAGAAGCTGTATGACTAAAAGTCTCTTCGGTTGCATACGATCATCCTCTTTTCATTTCGATATCTTCACTTTGAGAATCCAATGATCGAAACCTGCTTCTCCAGGTGCGATATTGTGTCGGATTGCCGTCAACTTCTTGAGCTAGTCTGTTGGCGTACGTTTCTAGGGTTCGCGCAGAGCCCACGTGGACGTTCGAAGGTGGTTGTGCGACTGCTCGCTGAGGAAGTGACTTCTAGGCCGCGACGGCCTGAACGAATGCGTTGGCTGTCAAATCTCCCAGAAGCTTGTGCCAGACGTGCTCAGGATTCTTTTCCACAGCCTCGACAATTTGCCGCATTCTCGTCAGAACAGGGGGTTCTTGTTCTTCGTAGACATCACCCTGGAGAAGTTGAAGCACATCCAAGCGGTAACGAGGGTCAAGCACAAATGCAGTGAACAAAACGTTCAGCCGATAATAGACTGTGATGAAGTTGTACCAGTTCCTCGTACCACGCTTGATTGTCTTCTCGAAGGTGCTGAATGCTTCCCGCTTGAAATTTCCCGCTTCCAGCGCTTTGATGACGTCCCGGCTGGCAAAGCGTGAACTGTTCAGAGCAATACTGACCCCCGTTGAGAAGATAGGATCCACAAAGCGACCTGCGTCCCCCACTAGTACCAAGCGGTCGCCTGCGAGTTGCTTCATGGCATAGCTATAATCGCCTTCCTCCCTAAAAGGCCTGATCTGCTGTGATGCCTTCAATGCCGCGTGCAATTCGGGACGGCTGGAAATCGCTTCCCAAAAGAACCTTTCGCGCGATTCGCGCCGGGCAGCGAAGTGTTTTTTTTGTGTGACGACTCCTATGCTGGTGATCGTTTCTGTGATCGGGATTTGCCAAATCCAGCTGTTTGTGATCGGCAAGAAATGAACATAGATGTAATCACCCATATGTTCTTGCCCCCCCAGCACACGGCGGTTATAGCCGTCGAACCAAGTGTGAATTGCATATTGATCGAAAACCGGGTCTTTGATTCGCCACTTCAGCTGGTTTCCTACGATTGTGCGACGTCCGCTTGCGTCGACGACCATGCAACAGGTTGTACTCATGTCCTTCTTGCCAACTGAATACTTGATGGCCGCACAATCGTCGGAGACATCAACTCCACTTACACTTACCCCCTCATACACCTTTGCACCAAACTTATGCGCATGCTGCAACAGCAAGTTATCAAACTTCCCCCGGTCCACGTGGTACGTATATGATTGACTGACCCCGGCTTGCTCTCGTTCGGCAAACCTAATGTCTACCTTACAGTCGGCCGCGAGGCCCTCCCAATCGTGTTCTAGTGCGGGAGAGTTTGCGCTGGCTGTCCACACCGCACCAAACTTATGCGGAAACTTGTTTTCTTCCATTGCGCCAAGGAAGTCAAGGTCTTTGAATACACGCGTCGACGATGGCACGAGGGATTCACCAACGTGCGGTCGCGGGAATAGCTCACGCTCGAACACAACGCAATTTACTCCAGCCTTAGCAAGGTATGCAGCCATGCTGGAACCCGCAGGACCGCCACCGATGATCCCAACTTCAAAATCAGGTTTCGAGCTGTTGACGTACATTCTCACGTCCCTCCCGTTGAAATTGACCCTGTGCAGCGAAAGGCCGCAGCAGAAGGCGAAATGGTAAGACAATCGACTTGCGACTTGTTAGCATGTTTAAAATAGGGTGTCTAAACCGCCGTGGCCCTCAGTCGTGATTCCTGTTCGGAGCGTCGAATAGGAACTCGATCCGACACGAATCGCGACGTCGGATAGATACACTGCAGAAGCGGCGTAGTCATAAATGTGGTGACCAAGGCCATGAACACCATCATTGAGAATAAAGCCGGCGAGATCACTCCGATATCGCGTCCGACGTTAAGAATTACGAGTTCCATCAAACCACGGGTATTCATCAGAATGCCCAGGCCCACCGCGTCCCTGGCTGGCATACCCGTAATACGGGCGGCAACCATGCAGCCCCCAAGTTTACCGGCTATAGCCACGCCAATGATCACAAAGCAATAAACCCATAAGCCTAGGCTTCGTATCACGTCAATATTTGTTCTGAGCCCCGTGAGAGCGAAAAACAACGGCAACAATATGACCGCGGGCACAAACTGGAGCTTGCTGTAGATATAACGGACAAAGCCCTCGTTTCTCGGCATTACCGCTCCGGCCAGGAAAGCACCGAACAGCACGTGTACACCAAACCTTTCCATGAAGTAAGCAGAGGCTAGTACGAACAGTACGATCATGGCAAGCAGGCCATCAGTGAGTTCGTGATCTCGTTCGTAGATGATTGCCAGCCGTGCCAACGGTCGCCTAATGCCGAAAACCATCACTACGATGAATGCGAGCAATCCGGCCACAGTAACCCATATGGGAGTGGTGGCCTTGGCGGCACGCACTAGGATGACGATATATGCCAGCACGCACCATCCGGTGACGTCGTCCACGGCGGCCGAAGAAATGGCGACGGTTCCCAGCCGTGTATGGAGCATGCCCCAATCACTGAGAATGCGCGCCAGCACTGGGAATGCGGTGACGCTCATCGCCGCACCCATGAACATCGCGAAACTCGTAAAACCGACACTGTTATCGCAGAGCAGCGGATACAACCAGATCGCCAGCCAAGTAGCCATTGCAAATGGCAACGTGATACCGACGTGACTCGTGAGAACCGCCGCGTGCCCCTGCTTCTTCAACTCGGATGGATTGATTCGTAATCCGACCAAGAACATATAGAGCACCAGCCCGAGCTGGCTAAGCGCCTCGAGTGGGTTTAGGCTTGAGGTTGGGAAGAGCGCTGCTGAGATATGCGGTGCAACCCACCCTAAGAGAGAGGGTCCCAACAAAATACCAGCCACCATCTCTCCCACAACCTGCGGTTGCCGGAGTTTGAGAAAGATAAATCCCACTAACCGTGCGGCGGCAACGATTATCGTTATCTGGACTATGAGACGTGCAATATCGAACATTTATCTTTTCTCGCTACGTGGGCGTTTGATGGCAGTAAATCTGAGAGCGGGACAGGAGAAACACCCATTCAAGAAAAGGTCTCCTGTCATAGTAGCAGGCTCGGTGGGGTTGACACGGGCCGACAAAGAGATCGTCGAGTCTCGGCACCTATCATTATTATTGTTCGCTTGGTCAAACCTAAAGGGCAGCGATGAAGCAGTTATTTGTCTACCTTCGATCTCGCCATGCCCAACTCGGAGCGGTTCCCACGAACTGAAAAGGACTAGATATTTACCTGATTGCGATATGACGAAAGCTAAATCGCGAGCGTCAGCAAACGATTTGTCGCAATCGATTGTTGTGGAAATGACGATAGTGGGAACATCCCAGGTGCCGCCCACCGACAAAGGAGCACTGAGACTTCGTCCCACGCGCAGGCTGCCCATCAGCCCGAGTAGAGGAGCACCGACAAGCAGCACGTAGCCTATCAAGAATCTTCTTTGGGATGGAGATATGAGATTCATCTCGAGGTTCTGGAAATTGAGTTTGGGCAAAAGAACGGGTTCAGGCTCAGTGCAACTGTGCAACGGCTTCCTTCGAAGTGCGATTCTGCTTCGCCAGATAAGGATTCTGCTGTCACCTGAAGCCAACAATTGGCACTTGGTAATCAGTTGATATGTGCTTGTGCTACGACACCTTGCCCTGCAGAAAGGCCCTGGGGCTCAAATGCACTCGCCTTCGGCACATCATTCGTCTCGACTGTCCTCACGTTTTTCCGTTGTAACGAAAACGGCTTCTCCACTGCTACAAACAAAGCCGTCGACGTGACTAGCGTAGCCAGGACAGAAATTGGCAACAGACACCAGAAACTAACCGGCGAGTGATCGTGCGGAGGAACAATGCGTATCATAACGAAGTGCACACCCTGTAGCGTCAAGCCATGTATGAGATAATACGAATAGCTCATGTTTCCGAGCCATCGCAGCGGCGCCCAGCTGAACACGGTGTTTAACATTCCTTTAAAACCAATGCAGTGAATGGTGAAGAGCGACATTGTTACGCTCAAGATGATAACCCTGAGAGTTGCGGCGCGGTTGTAAGACCCATAGTAAAGAGCGTATTCAGCTTGCCGCAGGGTAAGTATCGCTACCGGCAGTAGGCTGACAATAAACAGTCCGATGGTCACCATCTCACTTCCCGCATTCAACTTGCTTCTCACCCACGACGACCTCAACATCTCAAATACCAGAATCCCAGCCAGAAACATTAACATCCGAATTGGCAACACCGATATTAGACTACAGCGAATGGCTATCACGGAAACAAACAATAGTACCCGTTGCCAGGAAGACCAAGCAGGCATGCGCAAGAAACGCACCAGAAGCGGAATTGTAAGATAAAAGAATAACTCGTAGCTCAACGACCAAGCAACGGTGATAATCGCTTTAATACGCAATATACCTGGTAACAAAGCGGCATTCATCAGCACGTATTCAACCGCCGCGAGGCATTGCGTTGGAACTCTCGATCTCTCCGGAAACACAACGCTAAGAATCAACTGTAGTACCAAGACAGTGATAAATGTGGGATATATCCGCTCGATCCTTCTTCGTATAAACCTCACGTAGCCTTTCGGCTTGTGCATCACGATACCGTAAATCAGATACCCGCTGATAACAAAGAAGAGATCAACGCCAGCGTGCCCAGCCCCACCGCTGAATAGTGACACGCGGTAGCTCAATGACCGAGGATCAAGATAAGAACTAAACAAGCTATGATAATGAACAAAGAATACGAGTACTATAGCAAGCCCGCGCACGCCCTCCATTGAGGGCATTCGGTGTGGGTTTGCCGACGTTTCATATATTCCCGCTAGCCGACCACTCAACGAGTTCATCAACGATCTCACACCGTGGAAAGCCACCGGGATCTCCGATCTAGCCCAGTACCCATTAGTCGTCTGCAGCTTACAGTGAAATACTAAAGAGTTTAAGGTCAGAGACTCCGACCCTAATAAGCGTGTCGGGTGGGCGACGACACGCGCGTCTCGGCATCGGCCGACGCTTGAGTTAGGAAACTCTCCAGCTTGGCGGTGACTTCGGGCCTCCCCGTGATCCGCTCGTACAGCTGCCGCAGCATCGTCACGATCTGCTCTGGTTTATACCTCTTGATCGGCATGGCCAGCTTTTCCTCCAAGTGGATTCTCTTTCATTCCATCTGGTACAAATGTCGCCGGTCACGTCACTGCTCATCGTATTTCTTGCGCGTAAATCGTTCCTCCTGAGCGGCGGCTACAATATTGCCATCTACGAGCCGGGCAGCCGCGGAGTCGTGATAGAAGGCTAAGATTCCGCGGATGGAAATCGGCGCTAATATCCTTGGGTAATTCTGTCTTTCGATTGCGCTAGAGCGCGGCCAAATCGGATTCAGTTGCCTGGCATGTGCCTACCGACTTGTGTAGATCTCCGAGAAGCGGATAACCCAAAACTCGCATTGTAGGGCCCCATACAGACTCGATCTCCGTTGCTAATTCAGGTGGCAAGCTGGATTTCCATCTTCCTGAAGTGGCACTTCGGACAAACGGAATATCCATTCTTGTGTTCTTGGTGTTAACCCAGACGTCCCCTTGGCGTGCCTCGAGCTTTCTCATCTCCTCAGCCGAGCTTAACGCCACGGCCCTGGTCACTTCCGCACATGTGCGGCTCAATCCTAAGAATGCTGCTATCTTTGATAATTCTCTACTGGGATCCTCTAGCAGGTCTTCGTAACGTAGCAATAGGAAATTGTGCGTCCCCTCCCTAGTTGCTAGCCAACTTACGACATTGTCTTTCCATGATGCATACTCGTCCAGGTCGCCAGCAATGAAGCGTGATACGTAGACATCCATGGGGTATCCATCTTCGATAACTTTCTTTTTTCTGTGGAAGTGATAATAGGAGACGACGACATCTCTAGGGTCGCGGACGATATACAACACCTTCCCATAGCGCGGATCGAAATATTCATGGCTTTTCACAATTCGCGGCCGAGGGACACTCCTTAGCTGGTTTCTTGTGTTCTTACACGTATCCGGGACCTTCCACTCAATATTTGCGAAAGTTGCTACTTCCTCTGGATAAGCAAGATTGGCGATCAGAAATCGTGTCCAAGTATTGCCCGACCTCGGATAAGAAACAATGAAGGTGTCATCGGTCAGAATTCCGAAATTTCGCCCCCCTCTGTTTGTCCCAAGTAACCACTTAATGCCCCACTGCATGCGCTGGATTTGGTTCCACATAAGAGATCCCTCCGGCCGTAACGGCCTTTACTATATTCGACAATCATGTCTGCTCGTTCTGCCGACCACGGAGGGTCCTCTCAGCTAGCGGTCACTGTTAGGTTCTTGTGCAGCCCCTGGAATTGTGGGGCCGCGCGCTCGTCAATGACCTGTTGATAGAGGTTCTCGTAAGCCGCGGCCATCGATTCCCAACTATATTTGTCTTGCATCAGCCTTCGACCTGCCTCAGCAATTTCACGTGCGTATTGCGGTCGCTCGAGAAGATTCAATACGCTGGCAGCAAATTGTGCAGGTGTCTCGGCGACGAGCATATGTTTGCCCGGAACACAGGTAATCCCTGCGGTCGAGCCGGGATAACCGACAATGGGTAACTCCATTGCCATTGCTTCCAAAGTCTTGTTCTTTATGCCGGAACCGTAACGAAGGGGACATACGTAGATCTCTGCCGAGGAGACAGCGGCACGGAGGTCAGGCAGGTCCGCCGAAAGCCTGATGCGCGGCCGTGAAGCCAGAGCGCAAATTGCCGGCGCTGGAGACGCTCCGACCAGGTGGAGTGTTGCGCTAGGCGCCTTGCAGAGAATGAGTGGGAAAATGTTGTCGGCAAATTCGATTGCAGCCTGAATGTTGGGCGCATAACCTAAATGGCCATGAAAAACGAGCTCGTTTTTCTGCTTTTCTACGGGCATCGGTTGGAAGTAATCGACATCCACCCCATACGGGATCACTTCAGAGGCTGCCCTTGGAACAATGCTTTGGTTGAAAACCATGTCGCGCTCTGCGACGAACACGCAGCGCTCAAACCGGGGATAGACTAGCCTCTGGTAACGCCGCTCATAGTATGTACGAGCTGTATAGCGCAGGCGATCGCGAACGTTAACGTCACATTTAAGGATCTCTTGAGCGCGTAGGACTTCAGCGTCATGCACGGCGAGCACTTTTGCCACAGGCAGGTCCGACGGGACAAGGCCACCGACGAAGCCGCCTTCTGCATGAAGAACATCCCAATGCTTACGGTCGAAGCCAGAGCGCAGGGCGGACACCACTTCAGGACGGCAGCTCAACTGCTTTCCGATTGCGTATCCCGAAAGAAAACCTGCCAAACGACGAGGCAAACTGGTGCGCCGAACGGGAACAGTAAAAACAGACTCGCAGTACTTTGCAATCCAGTCTATGTGCTGACTATCCTCGTCTCTGAGAAGGGAAATCAGGTCTACTTTATGACGCCGGCATAGGTGCTTAATTAGATTGGCTCCGGAGATCCGAAATCCACCCTTTGACGGAAGATACGGCAAGGAAGACGAGATCCAAGCGATTTTCATACGGATTCAAGGAACCGAGTGAGATATGCAGCCTTGAGGCGGAATTCGGAGACGCGGAGAGCCAGAAACGCTTCCCGGCTCAGAGTGTGCAGCCTTGACTCCTGCTCATACCCATCAGCCTCACTAGTCCGCCGCGAAAGAGCGCGCTGACTCCTCGGTAGAAGTTCGTCGTTGCGACTTAAGGACCCCGACATCGGCCTCGACCATCATCCGGACCAAAGCAGGAAAATCCACGACAGGTTTCCAGCCTAACTCTTCGCAGGCCAAACTGGCATCTGCGCGCAGATCACGGATTTCGCCCGTACGGAACAAACGAGGGTCAATCTCTACGACGTCTTCAAAGTCCATGTGAGCACCCAAACGCGCTGCTTCAATAAGCGCTTGGAAGACAAACTCTGCGACACTGTACGACTGTCCGGTTCCGATTACGTAATTGCGGGGAGTTGGCTTCTGTAAAATCCCATGCATCGCTATCACGTAGTCTCCTGCAAATCCCCAGTCCCTACGCGCATCAAGATTGCCCAACTGCAGCTTGGCAGTATCTCCCTGAACCCGAGCGGCTATCGCGCGGGTAATTTTTCGCGTAACCATCTCTGGCCCTCGCCGTGGAGATTCATGGTTAAAAAGAATACCAGCGGCCACGAACAGGCCCCGTTCCCGATACACTGCACAAAGCTGGTGGGCTGCTAGCTTTGACGTGCCGTAAGGCGAAGTTGGAGCTAATAACGTCTCCTCATTACAGCATCCGCTGACGTTCCCAAACATTTCCGAGCTGGAGGCTTGGTAAACACGGGTATCCGGTTTCTGATGCTCAACGATCTGTAACAAACGTGCTAAACCACCGACGTTAATGTCGAATGTTTCCGACGGGCATTCCCAGCTAGTCGGTACAAAGACCTGCCCGGCCAAGTTGTAGACCTCATCCGGCCAAGCCTTTTGAAAGGCAACCGCTAACGTTTCAGCGTCCCTCATATCGCCATAGAGCAACTCGATCTGACTACGAATCGGCCAGATCCACCGCATACTACCTGGTTCTCTTCTAACCAACCCGAACACCTGGTAGCCTATCTTGAGCAAATACTCGGCCAGATAACTGCCGTCCTGACCTGCAATACCGGTAATCAGCGCCTTCTTCATTTCATCACCGCCTCATCTTTTAACCTTAAAGACTTGCACGCACTTACGATTCGGTTGTTGTCTGATCAAGCAATCCTATGGTCAGCAGAGTGCTGTTGCTGTGTGCGTCGTGTCAGGGAGGGTCGGTTGTCGACTGATGATTTCGGCAAGCAACACTGATGTCACTGAATAACGTAGACATGCACGTCGTAGCCATTGAATCTGTCGGCAAACATTCCACCATGAATCGGCAGGGCTCTGCCTTCTGCATAAACTGTTACCGTGCTTTGCGGGGTTGAAGGAAAAAGGCTAAACGTGACATCGCCAATCGGTTCTTCTGATAAGTTACTGGCAAAAACTATCGTTTGGGTCGCTTGGCTCCCGGTTTTTACAAGGAACTCGATGTTTGGGTTGGAAACCGACTTCAAGAGATCAGGCCGGGGTTGCGAAATCAGAGTAGGCTCAAGCGCCATAACTTCTTGCGAAATACGCTTAAAGTCGACATATGCTTGGGGGTTATTCAACTTGTACCATTCCGTTTCAACACCTTTCTCGCTAACAAAACCCCACCACAAGATGCCCGTCGCGCCATTAATAATTGCTTTGTAAGCCTGCATCTTCATTGCTTCATAATCAGGAAAGCGTCCTGCAAAACGAAATAGTTGTGCAACGACCCAAACGGGACGACTTCCATAAACTTGCCGAACGGTTTCTCGTGTGCTGTTGGAAACGCGCATCATTACTGGCATTGATGTTGCCCCATAAGCAACATCATCGGCATCGGGGATATTTACCAGGGGGTATGGATCGCAGCCCACCGCATCGCTAACGTCGCGCCATCTGAAGACTTGCTTCACATTCGCTAAAACGCCATAGGTTACCGATCCGGGATCGTCTCGCCGTAATGCTAAGTACTGGGCGAATACGATGGGAATCTTATCGGGTCTAGGCTCGTCATATGTGTAATAACCGATTGCTCCTCTTTGATCTCTCATAATCGCTGCAAGGAGGTGCCACAAGTCCTGATCGGGAACCTCACGAGCCCAAGGCGGCCTAGCGCGATTGCCTTCAACCCAATTGTTTACGATTTGGAGGTGACCTATACCTTTGCTATCCAAGGCTTCTAACCAGGGCCTTAGCTGGTCATCTGAAGGTCTGACTTTAACTCCGGCAAAAGGCAGTATGTTGATCTCGGCATTAGAGAGGGTATCAGCGTAGTTGTCGATCGTGTTTAAGCCATTGAAGCCAGGAATGTGTTGGTATGCAGCGGCACTTCTAAACAGGCACTCACGACACCGAAAACGGGCACTGAAGCGATCATAGACACCCCAGACAAACCGCTTTTTGCCGTTGTGCACCAGGAAGTTGTCCGGTGCAATGTAATTTACCAGTCCGTCGCGAAAGTGATCATTCACCTTAACAACGTGGAGAGGGGGATAGGCAGCAAGCAACTCACCAGTACCAATGTCGAGCAGTTCTGCATCAAGAAAATATGAGCCCAAGCTCAGTGAAGATCCGTCCAATTCCAAGACTTGTGAGTCCTTGGCTGGCCGATCTACGGTGCGTATCGTAGCACCGGCTTCATTCTTGAGCAGCACACGGACCTTGGCTGTTGCGAGATTGGATACGGCAACATTCGCCTGCAGTCGAATTGTCTGTGGCGAGCTGGCCCACAAATAGCCACGAAAATTTGGATAAAGGAGAAAGACGGACAGAGGAAGTGGCGTTTGCTCTATCAGCTCGACATCGTCAAACCAAGCAGTGCCACGAGTTCCCTGCACTACTGCCCAAACCTGCAAGACGTGGCGGTCGTGAATGGCCAGGAGATCGATGTCTTTCTTCTCCAACACTCGCCAATCTACGCCGGGCGTTACTGTCTCCGTGCCACCCAAAATGAAAGTCCTATCGTTTTCGTCATGCACGGCAAGCCGCACTTGAAGGTCACTATCAGCACTTGCCTTCACCCAGGCCCGGAGCGTATAGGATCTTGATGAGTGTCGCGTACCGGGCACCGAGAAGGCTGCCGGCAATGACCAACAGGTCGACCCCGCGTCGAAACGCAGTGAATGACTGCCCTCGTAAGCAGCGTGCTCATCCACTGACCAACACGGACCTAGTTTCCAGCCAGCTGAACCACGTTCAAATCCCGAGTTGTTAATTTGATTCTGTCCGAACAGCTGTGCTGGCGGGAGCTCAACTAGCCCACCCGGTGATTGTTGATAAGTCTGCAATGGTGCGTGATCTTTCTTGACCGCAGCTGACAAGCAAATATCGGGGAAGCCCAGCCCAACTAACAACGCCTGCGCCAACAACAGTCTCGTCCTGCGGAGGGCGTGTGCGTCGCAAGGGCGGCGTCGTCTGTGATTTATACCTGCCAGCACTCTTTTGGCGACCTCAAGAGGAAACATCATATCCGCTATCGCGATTGGATCCGGGCTTCGTTCGTGATTACCGGGCCTCTTTAGAGAAAACCTACTAAACGGCAGGATGTCCTAAAAGCTTTCCGCGCTCCTTGTAGCTCATTCACTGTCACGAGTGAGCGGCATGGTCCCTTGTTTCCTTGTGAACTATCCAGTATCTCAGCCATCAGTTCCAGGTCTCGCTTCTGCACGAGTGGATGGACTGGCAGCGTCAATAGTCTCTGAGATAGATTCTCAGCTGAGAGATGGTGGAGGTGGGTACCGACCGTGTAACGCTGAATACCTTCAATGTCACAAATCGCACTAGGATAAAAGGGAGTAGCACCAATCCCAGCGCGGTGAAACTCGCGTAGAACATGGTTACGCACTGCAGAGCTCGCCGCCACAACTGGAAGCCTTAGATAGCTAGGCTGGCAATCCGGGTCTGGTCTCAGAGCACGAAACATGGAATTTCCTTTTAGAGCCTGAAGAAGAAACGAGGCGTTACGAAGACGAATCTGATTGATGCGAGGAGTACTTTGCAGCAGCGGCGTGAGAATCGCAGGCGCAAGATGTGTAATGCCCCCGACGGGGAACGAAGGCGCAAATTCGGTAACTCCCAGCTTCAGGAATGGTAGAGAATTGGCGATCCAGTAGAGCTGAGGATTCAGAAAAAGCATACTGGCCGCCAGCCGCGAAAAGAGCAACACATCGTCCTTCCGAGAAGCTACGGGTAACCGCGCAAGCTCGTTTTGGATTGCTCCTGCAAGCTGGTCGGAGGCGGTCACAATGATGCCACCTTCGCCAGCAAGTGGCTTCCCCCGGCCCAAACTATAGAACCCCACGTCTCCAAACGTACCGGACATTCGACCATGCCGGACAGCACCGAAACTCTGCGCTGCATCGTCAATAACAAACGCGCCGCAAGTCCGCGCCAGACCCTGTAGACGACACATGTCGTTGACAATGCCGAAAAGGTTTGAACTTATTACACACAGAACGTCGTTTCCAAGTGATCTCTCGAGTTGAGGATAGTCAAAGTCGAGATTCTCTGAATTGATCTCCACGAGCCTAAACTTCAATCCCGCTCTCACGACCGACGCAGGGACTGAGAAACAGGTGTACGCCGGTAATACCACTACGGAACGCTCGGGAAGCAACTCGTGGAGAGTCCTCAGAAGGACCCACAGTGCACAACGTCCCGAAGAAACACCAAACGCGTGGCGAACCCTAACATGTGCGGCAAACGACGCCAAGGAACACGCCGACTTCTGCGCGGTAAATAGTGACTTGAATGCAGTCGCAAGCAGCCTAGAGTCGAACGGCGTACCAGCAGGTGGCAAGAATCGAAGCACTGTGTATCGACCTTGTTTGTGAGGAATTAAGCCGCAGGGACAGCCTGGCGCCCGAACACATGAGTGCGAAATAGTCCATGTAATTCTTGACGCTCTATCCCAGTAACACCGATCAGATAAGTTATCGCTCCGTAGAGCGCTGCTTGCACAAATACTCTACTCAGGAAGGCGAGGATGCTAGGACGCCCGGGAGTGAAGCCTCCAACCCACACAAATGCCAGAAACACAGCCAAAACAGCCAGTGGCCGTGCAATCGATTCGACAAAATACAAAAGCGCGGAAATCTTACCTACCCAAAGCGTGTACCACGGCTGAACTATGAGCCTGAACAGAAGCATCGGGACAGCCGTACCCAGAGCAACGCCGAGGATACCGTAGCTCTTTGCCCAGTGGATACTGAGTGCCAGATTGACTACTCCTTCGCACAAGGTCCACCAGCCGAGTGCCTTGTGTTTACCACGGGCAAGCAACAATACCATCGAAGGAAGCTGCATAGTTTGAACGACCCGACCAACAATTAAGGTAACCAGCACGACGTAACTTGAAACATAAGCATTGCCCACCCAGAAGGATAAAATCGCACGTCCATTCAAGCAGATCAATGCCCCCAGAAACAGACTGAGCAACGCTGTCATCCGAGTTGACCTCAAGAAGAGTCCTTGAACACGCTTTTCTTTGGCTTGTCCGTCAAGGGCGCTCATCTCACTGATAAGGGGTCCGATAATGGCAGAATGGACATATCGGAAATATTCGACAAGGCGTGCTGCAACATTGAAGTGGGTGACCAGCGAGATGTCCAACCAATGACCAATGACCAGAGAGTCCAGACGAAAGCGGAACAGATCGCCTACTTGGTTGACAAACACATAGAAGCCAAAGCTGAGTAATTCGAGCGCTTCAGCCCAGGTTGTGCTTCGCAGATCGAGCGACACTTGTGGGTCAGCAATGTACACAGCTTTCCAGCAGAGGACAAGAGACAATAGCGCGGTGATCAACGTAATTGTTGCGCAGCCTTGAATGCCGTAACCGCTGTGTAGAGCCCAAAGAATTAGAATGGCCTGGAGAACCGTGGTGCCGCTGCCGATCATGTTATACAGATCAAAGCGTTGCAACCCGCACAGATATGCTCCTAAGACCTTGCCGGGCAGAGCCACCGCGAAGCTGATTGCTAATAAGAACAAAACACGGCCGAACAAAACTCGATTACCACCAGCGACATGAAAAACCGTAGGAACCCACCTCATTAAACTGGCGCTCATTAGGAGAATGACTACGGAAACTACGAGGCTAATGCTGAGTGCAGTCGCAAATGTTCTGTTTAGGGCTTGCCGTTCTCCAATACCTTTCCACCGTGCCACATGGCGCTGTAGAGTGAAGCGAATCCCGATGTCCGCCACGCCGTAGTAATCCACAATTGAAGCAACTAGAATCCACATGCCATAGTAGTAGTCCCCCAACCCGTGAATCAGGAGAGGCGTGAGGAGAAAGCCGACCAGACCACCTACTATCATCCCGAGATAGTTGAAAACGATGCTACGAATCACGCGTTGCGCGTCCTTTCATTTGAGGCTGCGCCAGCAATAGTTTGTGGAGTCCGGCTGTCTCCAGGCACTGCATTCATAGAAGAGCCGCGGCGTACGCTCATCGTCGCCTCATAGCGGAAGTCTGCGCCGTGTAACCGGACCGATAGGATTGATGCATGGAATACGGTTGGCTGGGATGATTTGCCACCTTCCGGCCGCGCGGCACAATCTGGGAATTGACTGCTGTCCCGCCAGGACTGTTTCCTGCTCTGATCGCACCTGTTGCGTGAGGGAAAAGAAAACCATTGGAACTGTAGTTTCGGGCCACACTGTTCTGGGGCTGCAGCCCTGTCCCGAAGCTCTCGCGTGCTGCTATGGTACGAGCCGGCCCAGCATGGGCGTATTGGGATCTTACCTGTGGCTGCACGGAATGAGCGCGCACCTTTGCGCGAGTGGGCTCTCCTGTTCGTGCTTGACGCGGTAATGGGTTATTGAAGGCATTGACGTGGACGTTCTGTTGGCCGAAAAGAGGGACGACGCCGAGCGCGCATTGACAAACTCGAAAGAAATAATCACGGTACCTTCGCATGGATTCCTCAGTGCCTAAGTTGTGTAATGCCTTTCATGTTGTGAGGTCTGACGGGCGAGCGCGTCGACGGAACATTACTCAACGTATCCGAGATCTTTGAGACGCTGCAGGACCTCGCCATGCACTGTCAGATTCTCCACTGGGATGGAATCCGACCAGTATCGGTTAGCGCAGGAAAGCACTTCTTTCTTCCAGGCTGCGAGCTGTGATTCCATAGCAACGCGTATTCCTTGAGAACTAACTGCGATATCATTAGTTTCTTTCGGATCTACTGTCAGGTGATACAGTTGCAGACGGCTTGGTGCATTCGTTTGAATCAGCTTGTAGCTTCCATCGCTAATCGCGGTTTGGCCTCCTCTTCTCTCCGTTTCGCTAGCAGCTAATAAGTCAGTATGCGCACCACCTGTGATCCAAGAAACAAGCGAAGTACCCTGTATTTCGGCTCCAGGCGCGAGGCCGCAAAGATCCAGAAGAGTTGGCATGATATCAATGCTTCGAGCCTGCGTCTTGATGCGTAGACCTCGCGGCAGTTTGGGGCCGACTATGATGAGTGGTACTCGTGTTACCTCGCCATGGAGAGAGGCGGTGTGCTCAATGTAGCCATGTTCCATAAACGCTTCGCCATGGTCAGCAGTGATAACCAACAGGGTATTCTCGAACAGTCCAGCTCTATCTAACTCCTGTACGAGCGCACCAGTTAACTCATCCACATAGCTAATCGCGCCGTCATATAAACCCTCGAGAAACTCGCGTTCTTCATCAGACAACACGCGCTCGCCGCTATTGATTTGATGTCGGACCGATGCGTCTAAAACAATTTGCGCTCGATGCTTAATAAATTTCCGGTTGAAGGGTGGGCGATCCATGTAGGGAAAGTGGACGTCCCATGCGTGAATCCACGCGAAAAACGGGCGGTCCCGATTCTTACAAAGCCACTGGAGTAGGCGATAGGTGCATGATTTCAAGCCGCCAGCGCTATTTTCATAGATGTCGAAACCCCGTCCAAAGCCGAAGAACGAATGCGCATAGCCCCCGTTAGAAAAACCGGCGGTGGCGTAGCTCCCATCCTTGAATTCTTCTGCCATGGTGCGGAATCGAGGGTCCAGGATGTGCGCCTGATTGCGCACGTTCACGTCGATTCGATCACCTGTCTCTCCCCTAGCATCTGTTTTGTGAACTGCAGCGTAGAGAGAAGTAAGAATGGAAGCGAGCGCGGGCTTGGTCCAATTGGACTGCGCCATTACGTTCTCGAAGAGAACGCCTGATTCGGCAATCCGGTCAATGTTGGGCGATGTTGGCCGCGGATATCCGTAACAACCCAAATGTTTGGAACCCATTGAATCGACGGATAGGAGAACTACATTTGGATTCGTTTCCTTAGCTCCTCGCGGTGGATGTGCCGTCCTGCCGAAGAGAAACTTGCAGCGTTCAAGTTCAGGGTATACTTCCTTCAACCACCACAACTGCCTCCGAAGCGTGGGCCTGATCTTTTCACTCCACATATGTCTCAAGGTTCCTTAAAACGGTTTCGTAGTCTGCAGACTTGCTCGCGACTGTTAACCAGACAACCGAACTCAAGACTACCGACAGACGACCAATCTTAGAACATATTCTGGGATGACCACACTTCCTAACCATGAGTTAAGCGCGCTTGTGTGCTGATCTGGTGTGCCGCCCATTTCCGGGTGACTCGCATAAGCGCAACGCTGAAAAATACATAAAACCAGAAAAACTTCACGTATTCTGCGGAGAGAAAGAAACTACTCACCAAAAAGCCGATTAGTCCTCCTTGCATACCCAAAGCAATGTTGTAGAACAGTTCCGAGTGGAGGCGTTGAGCCACCTCACCAGTCCGCTTCAGAGAGCGGTAGGTCGCGTGCAAGAGCCACAGATACAGAAGGAGACATGGCACACCGAGCTCGGCTGCTATTTCCAGATACGTGTTATGTGCGATCTTGGCGAGCCTGGGATTCTGTGCATACATAGCGATGGTGGGCTTGAATTCGCCCAGTCCGATGCCCATGAGCGGCCTGTCCGCTATCATCCTCAGCCCGGCTTTCCAGGTCTGAAGACGAGACTGAGTACCTAGCCGGTCTGCTTCGTCAGGATGAAATATCCGGACGACTGGATTTCTGGGCACCATCAACATAGGAGGAATCAGAATTAAGGAAATGATAAGCATGTTGCGTAGGCGATATCGAGAGCGAAAAGCCACAAACAAGATGAACGTGAAGAGCGCAAGCAGTCCACCACGTGATCCCGAAACAGCTATGCCTGCGGAGGTAACAAGTAGGGTTGCGAGGATAAACCATCGGTAGATAGGATCACGTTCCGCGGTGAACCAAAAATAGCTGATCGGGACAGCTAACATGCCAGCCATACTGAAGTAGTTGGCGTCGCCAATGACTTTCGCGGACGGTCGGAAGTTGTCACCGTATAGAGAATGATATTGAGCAAATTCGCGAAGAATGTAGAAGGATGCAGCAGCAGCCGCAAACGCGGCAAACAACAGACTGTATCTGATTTTCTTGGGTGTATCCACAAGACTAACAATGATGAGGAAGAAAACTACCATCGAAATATAGATCTGGAAGGGTGAGCCAATCTCGAGACTTGGTGGTCGTCCATGCCGCAGAAAAGAAACGAAGGCGAGACCGACCATGGCAAAGAAGAGTTTCGCTTGAAGCGATTCGAGATAATCGGGAATGCCTCTCTGTATAACGTACATACCCGCACCAACTAAGCCCAAAGCACCCACGGCCTTCACCACTGTGAACGTCCCCGACCCGGCATCGATGATGTGATGCTGGTAGAAAGGCATCGCGAAAATCAAGAAGTACAAGAAAATCATTTAGTGAGGTTAACGGGAGCCCGTGAAGGTTGAGCCTGGGTGTGACGGTCCCTTGTCGATCCATCCCATAAGCCGCGGTCTGCAAACCATACCCAGTCGGCAGGGTATTTGCGAATCTGTTTTTCCATGTGGTTGATAGAGTTCTGAACCGAGGCGACCACGTCACCCTTAAGGAAATATGGCTCCCCGATTTCGGCGATCCGCGGAAGACCATGTTCCGATGAATGCACGGAACAAGTGAGTACTGGTGCTCCAGATGCGTGGGCTAAGACGACATGTCCGGACGGAAGTGGAACAGCTTTATTCAGAAAGCGAGCTTCCACTGCTTCAGTTGCAAATCGAGCATCGATGAGCATAATGACGATCTCATTTCTTTTTAATCCCCTCTCTGCTTGCAGTACGATCCCCAAGTTGCCTGGCTTCATCCACAAAAACTTGCATTCTTCTGTGCTTATCAGGGTTCTCCGGCGGTTCAGCCAGCGCGCAATAGGTCCTTGAGCATTCTTGGGGGCTCGGCGTATCGCGTTTAACTTGTAGCCCAACAGATTCAATGCCACTAAGAATCCGAAAAGCCCCCGGAAATGCCCGCAGCAGACGATCGCCCCTCTACCCACTTGCAAAGCTCGGTCAAGATTCTCCAGCCCACGCACCCAGATCAAACGGTGGATAGAGGCCTCATTGAGCCGATTGTAATAGAGTGCTTCTACGTCGTCCCAAAAAGCGAGTGCACGTGTTCGTTTTATCAGCTCTTCCCTTTCTTGTGCACCAATGTCGAGCGCTCCGGCAATCTCCCGCCGCAAGTCACTCGCGTCTTGGCGCCGCAGGCTTTGTTTGAATTTGCTGATCCACGATACGCACTTAAATGCCAAGTTCAGGGGCAGGAGAGAAATCGACCAGAGGAAGAAGTGGTACACGATCGCGTGGAGATCAGCTGCGCACTCCCTGGCGGAGTTCCACCAAAGCAGACTATGGCGCGGGCGATATGCTGCCGGGGTAGCGGAGACGGCAGCGTCAGCAGGACACTGGATACCTATCATTAGGCCTGTCGATTTCCCTAGGGAAGTAACTCAGACAGCTATTCTCTGCTGCGCTCCGGCGGCTGCAGCCACACGCCTCTCAACGTAACGTTCCATGTCGGTTATGGTGCAGAAATTATGCGGCACGAGATCTTCGTCGGGAACTTGTATTCCGAAGGTTTCTTCAAAGAATCTCACCAGCCTGTAGATCCCGAGTGATGTGATGACCCCGCCATCAATGAGAGAGTCTTCGTCGGCGATTGTCGCGATGCCTTCGCGCCAGGCAAGAGTTTCCAACACAAACTTACGAATCTGTTCTTTGACGGCCATTTCTGTCATTGGCTTTCTCCTTGGTAACAAACGACACTCGTGCTCCTGCATGGTTCAGATTTAGAGCAACCCTAGGTTGATGCTGCGAATGGCCAGTCCTCGTAGACAGCTAGGGTGCTTTGTCTTGCCGAAGCCTGTCTCACCGCTAGAAGGTCGCGGAATGTGGTCACTGTGAACTCATCCAGTATGCGCAATATCTTTCTCTCCGTCGTGTGCAGATTGACGTAACACTTGAACTGCCGGAGCGGGCTCATCGGGAGACGAGGATGCGCTGGGTCGATTTCTCTCGGGTGTACGTAGAAGATGACGGGTCGGCCCGCCGCAAGTACTTGTTTGGCCATGATGCGAATTACCGAATAAGGAAAAATCCGAAGGTAACCGCCCCCAAAAAAGCAAGTAGGTCGCCGACTCCATCCGGCCACGGTCATAGGAAATTCCAGCACTTGCGAATTTCCGCGTTTCACGACGTATGGAGTCCGCAGAGCGTTCCGCATACCACCATGACCTCTCGCGGCTGGAAATACAGAAGCATCATAGTGATACCCGGCCTTACTGAGATGGTCGAAGAACCACGGTGTTTGTGCTGTCACCGAGAAACCTGCAGCTCGATATCCCAGGACTCTGGACCCAGAAATATCTTCCAGCAACTTGCGAGATCGGTTTGCGTCCTCATAAAACTCATGCGGAGTCATTTCACAAAGAAGGCGGTGAGCGTAACCATGTGACGCAATCTCATGACCTTGGGCTGCTGCTTGTCTTACCAACTTAGGGAACCGTTCGCCCACCCACCCCAAGAAAAAACAGGTTGTGTGGACTTGCTTGCGGTCGAATAATTCCAGTAGGTGACAGAAATTACGCTCTACACGGGATGACAGGCTGTTCCAATCCGAGATATGAGGAGCTGAAGCTAGGTCCAAGATGTGGAACCAATCTTCTACATCCACAGTGAAGATCGTTGGGGCTTCTGAGTTGGTTGTCAGCATGACGAGTCTTCGTCACTAAGCACAGTATGTTCGGCATGCCACACTTCAACAAATACAGGTGAGAAAATGCGGAATAGGCACCGACCTCGAGCCTATACCAGGGGCCGGGCACGATGGCGCCGCAGTCGTTCGCCTATGCCTGGACGGTTGGTACCCAGTTCTCGCAGCATGAACCACGTTGATGAGGAGAGAACCTTACGGGTCTTCAACATTGCAGGCACGCCGCGTAAGCCATCGCGGATGCCCCGTCCGAGCGCACCTAGGTTATTCGTCCGGATTGCAAAATACGTCATCATACCTGTCTTCTCCACTAGGTAAGGCAGGGCACGTCCCGGGCTGTAATGACGGAGCGCGATCCAGATGTAATTGCGTGTGTAATAGTAGTAAGGTCGCCAACTAGTTCGCGTATCGCTTGAGATTAAATGCCGCACCCTGATCGAAGGCCTATAGAAGATGTGCATTCCTCGATCCAACATCCGCACCGCTAGATCCCAACCTTCATGTCCGAGCCATAGGGGCTCAAAGTAGCCGCCGGCTTGCAAAAAGTGATTCCGCCGGAATGCACAGGCACCCTCGGGTATGAAGCAAGTCTCAAACTCTCGATCAGCATAACCCGTATAAGAGTAGGGATGGCACCAGTCGCGGACATGAAGGTTCCCGCTGGTCGCCTCGAGGACTTTGAACACGATGCAACTTGCTTGCGGGCATTCCTGGAAAGCATTGACCAGTTTCTGCAACTCGAATGGAGAGTCAAAATAGAGATCGTTGTCGATTGTCACAACAAGTTCTCCCCGCGCCGCCTCTATTCCATGATTCCGGCCGACACAACCGCCATTTTCGGTCAGCCCGACAAAGCGCACTTCCGGGAAATGGTCCGCCAGAAACTGAGCCAAGTCATCACCAGAACCATTGTCGGCGACTACTACCTCTTGCTGACTGTACGACTGTGCTCTGACCGACTGCAAGGCCTGAATAAGAGCCTCCCTGCGGCGGTAGGTGAGAATGACGACGCTGACGAACGGGCCAGCCATACTATGCCCAGTGATCTCGCAGAAACAGTTTCCAGCCCGAGAGTACATTGGCGCGGAGTCGCCACCAGGTGCGAGCCTCATTAGCATGCTCGTCGAATTCGACTGGAACCAGGGGTTCATAAACCTCAAGTTGCGGGTCCGCCCCCGCCAACACAACGGGTAAACTGAAGAACAATTCCGAAGCGACAGTGTACGTTAGATAGCGGGGACTCCCACGAAATAGTAGGGCGCGCATACGCCCTACAAAGTTGCGCTGTGACCGGACATCCGGCGTCAGCATGAGCTTTGCCCAACCGCGTAACTTCTCCACTCGCGGCTGGAGCCGCAGAATTCCGTCCCACAAGCTAATGTCGCTCACGGGCGGGAGATATTCCATATGGCTAAACTGAATGGCTTCCCAACGCCAGACTTCGCGGGCAAGGGGGATCAAGTCTAAGAGCATCTTGGTGACGTCTGTCCTCAGCTCTTCTGCGCTGCTGTCAAGGCGCACTCCAAGCGTCCGCTTTCTGAGGTTCGGCACAAGTTTAAATTCCGTGCAGGCCATGACACGCTCGGAAAGTATGGGCAGGAACGACACTGTTCTTTTCTCATTTGCCCAGCGAAGAAGCTCGCTGGCTCGCGTAGCGTAGGTGGGCTGATACCGGCGCCCAAAGATCAGCAATGTAGTCCCGATATCGATGTAGCACTTTACAATCTGATAAAAAACACTCTGCAGCAATTTATCGTCGAGCCTTGTCAGTGCATCGATCCAAAGAAGTTGCTCAAGTAGTCTGTTGTTTAGCATTCTCCAAGCATCCCAGAAAGGGATCGGCGAGAACTGAAAGCGCTGGGGACCGGATAGAACGTCCTCCCTGCCCCACACCACACGTCCGTGCCTGACTAACTCGTGTCCGAAGATGTGCGGTTGCAGATTACGTAAATATTTCGGAGGAACGGCGTTGAATTCTAACTTACAGTGCACCCCGCAACCCTTAAGCCAGCATCCTAGCTCTTCGGAACTTCTTGATAACTGGCTTTGCATGCTATCGAGGTTGGCTTCTGGTGGACATAGCACCATGAATTCCATGTCTCCCATGACGTGCAGGCAGCCATCGTTGAGTAAGACCGACTGTTCACCCCGAGCAAAACTACCGGTAAGCAAGATCGCGATTGGAGAGGGGACGAGCGATGCCGCACACTTATCTGCAATCCGAGGAATGATCGCTTCGAGGTATTGGTCAACCTGCCCCGTTCCAATGTCGCGTCGAGAACCAGCTGGTAACCGAGGGGCCAAAGTTGTCGGGAGCTGCGGCTTCGACATTGCGGTGCAGTGGACGGGTGTGACATTCACGCTTTCGATCATTGGTCTGCGATACTTGGCAGCCGGTCAAAACAGCTGCGGACGGTTCATGAGGAAACAATCTGAACCAGGTATGGCACCCACAACGCGGATGTGCCGTGTTGAATAGCCCAAACCAATGTTTATTGTGTTGTTGCTCGGCAATGTTTATGCTCCTGGGGTCACGGGAAGTAGCGCACGATTCGAGGGCCCATTCTGCTGGTCACGGCCAATGGCAATCGCTGCCATATTCCTATTGCCAAGCGGTACTTGGGGTTTTCTGGATTCCTTTCGGGAAGTCCTTTCCCAGCCGGAAGCCAAAAGTCCCAATGCAGCGGAATCGGTTTCGATTCGGCCCATTGCATTTTGAAAGCGTGCGTTCCCGAGCCAATGGTAGAACGGCCAAAATCAAATACTTGGTATCCACGCTGAGCTGCAAAGCAGAAGAGATTCCAATAAAGAAACATATTAGGCTTCATGTAAAGAAACTCACGGAGTGAGGAACTCCACTTCGCTTCTAACGTTTCCCGAAAACCCAACAAAAAGGAAACCGCGACTAGCTTGTTTCGGCAATATACTCGACAGATGAAGGCTTCTTCGGGAAAGCTTCGCAGGATTTGGGCAAAGAATCCACGGCTGTAGACCGGTGTTCCTAGGTCACGCATGTTCTCTGAAAAGACCCTGTAGAAATCATCCAAGAACTCAGACCCTCCAAACTCTGCTGTCGATCCAGCCTTAATGGACTTGCGAATCTTGGTTCTGATTTTCGTATCAAGCCCTGACCACATCTTGTCGACGTCCGAATGAACCGGGCGCATGACCGTAACTTTGTTCGTCTTGGCTGTAAGGCCAAGATGATGATCGCGGCGATGGCGTAACTCCAAATATTCGACGTCCAAGCTCTCGGCCAAGTCAATTGCGTTCTTTAGCAAGAGTCGGTCGATGGCTTCGCTTTGCGAAATGATGCCGCATTCGCCGAGGAACGGCATGGAGCATAATGCGTTCGTTCCAAATCGACCGTGCAGGTAGACCAGTGGGAGTACGCCGCGAATACTTCCTGCGTCCTCGGCAGCCAAGTAGAAAGACTGCCACCCGAAAGTATCCTCAAGAATCGGCTTCCAAGCCCAGCGGTGGTAATTCATGGCGTCAGGATGGGCGTTAACAAACGCATCCCAACGGTGTGCATCGGAACGGCTGCTGAACGATGAGACTTGCATCAGGACAACACTGTGGGGTTCGGGTTAACCACACTCATAGTCCGAAATGTTGTGCCACACCTCCGCTCCAGCGAGACCAAGATCCTGTCTGCCACAAGCAACAGCACCGCCGCCGACATGAACGTAAGCAGTCCAGCAGCTTGATGCCACGCTCCGGTACCGATGTCGATGCCCCAGTACTTTACAATTATTGCTTGCACAACAAGCCTCAGCGCATTGCTTAAAATCGCCAGGGGGACAACCAAGACACTCAAGGCCACTCGACTTAGCTTACGAGTTCGTAGGGTGTAGCCGAACCCAAGCGCCAGTGCCAGAAGTGCCATGAGAGATCGAACTCCGCTGCAAGCTTCTACCACTTCAAGCGTGTAATGCGGCAAGAATAACAAATTACCTTCTCGGATGACTGGAAAAAGGTTGAGCAATTCCAATCCAACGATCGCCAGTCGCGAAGCGAGCAATTGGAGGGGGAACACGAGCTGATAGTACACAATTCCTGGAAGGGGGACCATCAGCAGCGAGAAAAGAAGAGGAAAGCGCAGAGCGTGCACCACTTTCCAGCCTCGAAAATGCACTACTAATCCGACTATCGCTGACAGCAATGACATTCGCGTAATGAAGAACTCCCCTCCCAGGCTTCCAAGCACTAAAAGACCGAGTGAGGCCAACAATATCCAGAAGCCGGCAAAGCTTGGCTCGCAAGGAAGGCTCCGCAAGACATCGCCTTTACGGTAGATAAGATAAAGCGACAGGGCGAACACAAAGAAGCCATGAGCATCATCGCCATTCTTGCACCAATCCGCAATCAGTTCGAAGATGACAGCACCGTAGAGCATCAGCATTAACAGCATGATCAACACAATGCGACGGTGCTCAGTTAAGACTTCGATGACACTGTGAGAGCGAAGTTCTTCGATGGTGGTCACGTTGGCTATTGTTTAGACATTGGTACATCCCACTACCCGACGATCATACAGTGGCATCGGGTCTTCCCCTAGACAGCGAAGCAGCTTCCCATATCCGAAAGCGTCGTCCCAGACATGCTTCTACTATGCCCCACGCTGCAGCAGAGTTGGCCAAAAGGAAGAAAAAAGGAAAGGAAATAAACCGGCTTCCGTTCTTTCCGAGCATACTTGCGATCCATCCGGCCGCGGCGAGGACAAAGAAGACAGTGTAGAGGGCTAGCCAGGTAGCGAAGAGTCCACTGGCACGCAAACTAATAGTGGAGATGAATACCGTTGCAAAAGGTATAAGGGTAAGCCAGCGGAGAAGCTTCCGTGACGCGAATTGAATTCCGCGAGCTCCAGAAAGACATTTGCGAAGTCTCCACATCGCTAAGATGCCTTGCGCACTGATCCGACGACGACGTGCAAACTCTTCGCGGGCTGAGTGGGTCGCTTTTTCGAAAGAGCGAGCTTCGGGCTCACACAAAATCCAATACCCAGCGTGCCGAATTGTGAGCGGCAGTTCGAGGTCATTAGCCAGTTCTGGTTCAAGTTCCGCATACAACTGCCGTCGAATGCAAAAGATTGCCCCGTCACAGGTCAGAACGGAGCCCAATCTGCTTTCAATGCTCTTCGCAATGCGCTCATAATCGAGGAAGGCTCTGGAACCTGCGGCTACCGCACGGGTATCTAGGCCGGAGGAACTTGTCTCAACTCCAGTTACGCAACCGACGCGAACATCAGCAAAATACGGCACCATCAAGCGCAAGGCCTTAGGCAGGATGTGGGAATTGGCATCTGTGAAGAAGAGCAGATCTCCCTTTGCGATTCTCGCCAGTCGATTTAAGGCCGCATTCTTGCCGCCGCGTTCCCTTATCCGCACAAACACAAACCGTGAGTCACGCACTTCTTGCAGAACGTCGTCAGTAGAATCATCAGACGCATCAGAGGCAACTAAGACCTCTAAACGGTTCACTGGATAGTCCCACGCAAGTGTTTCACGAACCTTCCATCCAATATCTTTTTCTTCGTTTCGGGCAGCAATTAACACGGACACAAAAGGAAAGAAACTGTTTGATGTTACAGGATCACATCGCCGTATTTTGGACATCCCCCACAACAATGCGGGATACCCAAGATAGACGTACCCGAGCCACACTGCACTCGCAGCGGCTAGGAACAGAGCTGTGGTCACTGCCCGCCCCGTCCTAGCAAAATAATCTTAATGGTTTGAAGCAGAATTATGAGATCTAGTCCCACAGACATGTGCTTGATATAGAAAAGGTCGTAGGCGAGTTTCTCCACGTTGTCTTCAAAGGTGGCGCAATAACCACGATTGACTTGGGCCCAGCCCGTAGCTCCTGGCTTCACTGCCCATCGATGACGATAGAACGGTATCTTCTTCACGAATTCTGCTTCCTGTGGAGGTACGAACGGTCGTGGGCCAACCAAGTCCATGTCTCCGCGCACAACGTTGTAGAGTTGAGGAAGTTCGTCGATTCGGGTCCGACGCAACCAACGGCCAACGCGTGTAACTCGCGAATCCACTTTCTGTGCAGGCCTGGAGCCTCCGTCTAAGTCGAGATCTAGTCGCATTGTGCGGAACTTATAGATTGTGAATATCGTTCCATCTTTGCCCACGCGATGTTGTGGGAAGATGATGGGACCTTCTGAATCGATGCGAACCGCCAAGGCGGCGATCAACATCAAGGGCAGCGAACAAGTTAGGCCAACAACAGCGACACAAAAAGAGATTGCTCGCCTCGTACACAGTTGGACTCGGGACGGTCGAAAACCTTGGGAAAACACCAACCAACTCATTCTTAGAGAATCGAGGGGCACTTTTCCTGTGACGGACTCATAGAAGTCAAACCCCTCTTCCACCACAATCCCCTCGCATTTCAGCTGTAGCAACTGTTCCAATGGCAACCGACCTCGGCGATCTTCTAAGGCGACGATGACTCGTGAAACCCTGTTGTTCCTGACGACCTCCCGAAGCAACGTCGGTTTCCCCATATACGGGAGAGTCTTGGTTGGGTAGCGGGGCTCGAGATCGTCAATGCAGCCAACAAAATCGACGCCAAGTTCTGGCCGCGTGCTTGCTTCCTTGCTCAGAGCAACTGCAAAGGGGCCTGTTCCGAAAACCAAGACGCGTTGAACCAAATTTAGTTGCCGGATGAAAGTGAAGAACATCTGCCGCCATGAGACCAACAAGATCAAAGCGAGAAACATTCCGACCAGCAGAACACTGCGACCTATCTGAGCCCCAGGGTAGGCATAGTAGACGAACGCTAACAGTATGACCATTACTCCCGCCACTTGAAGCAGTCGCGGAAGCAGTTGGAAATGCCTGCTCAAGAATTGGCCATCGTAAAGGTCTAGGTACCACATGGAGAGGAAAAACACGGCAATCACCAAAGCGATCTTGATAAGACCGTGCTCGTACCTCAGCACAAGATCGGCATCATGGCCAAAGCGAAATAGTATAGCGCCGGTGAATGCCAAGCCAACCAATAGCGCTTCCGTCGCGCCCAACAGGAGCATTCGTGTCGGAAGGTAGGCAGCAAGGGCACGAATCATTTCGATGTTTCCCCAACATAGAAAAGCTCTCGACCTGACATCCGTGACCTAATGGACCCATCACCTGTACCAAGAAACGTCGATCTACGCAGATTGCAGGCATGGGCGCCACGCGTTCCAATTGAATTCGGCATTAGGGCCAGGTAAAGAGCTTCAGTCTCGCGAATTTGGCGATCGAGTGAAAACGACTGTTGAGCGTAGATTCTGGCTTGGCTGCCAAGGGCCGACAACCGCCTCCGATCAGGTAAGAGCTCAACCAGTGCCTTGGCCAGAGCTGCCGGTTGAGCCGGCGGGACGAGAACGCCCGTAATTCCGTCAGAAATTACCTCCTTAGTCCCATCAACGGCTGTGGCAATGACTGGCTTCCCGAGAAGCGCCGCCTCGATCAGAACTAAGGGCATACCCTCAAAGAGCGAAGGGAGCACGATCAGGTCACAAAGGGCCATCAAATCCTTACAATCCGTACGATAGCCGGTGAAAATCACGCAGGGATCCAAGCCTTTTGATCTTACTTCTGTTTCAAGAACATTTCGTAATGGGCCCTCGCCGACAAACAGCACCTTCGCTGCGGGAAACTTATCTCGTACTGCAGGTAGCGCTTGCAACAGGTATGTATGACCCTTTTGTGCTTCAAGCCTTCCGAAAACTCCTATTGTGAAGTTATTTGGAAATATTCCCAACTCGTTTCGGAGGTTTTGTTCCCGTAGTAGCGTGAGTCGACCAAATCCGACCACTGGCCGCCCGTTGCGGATTACCCTTATTTTGTTTGGTTGAATATGCTTGACCTCAGCCAAATAGGCGGCCGTCGATTGTGAAACCGCCACGATCGCGTCTGACCAATTGGCTATTCGACGATCAATCCAAAAGCGGCGCTTGAGCCACGATGTTCTCCAGGCTTCTCTTCCATGACAAGTCTGCAGCACGAGCGGCACGCCCGCAAGACGCGCGAGTGGGACCGCAGCCAAGGCCGCCCTGACCATATGCGCATGGACAATATCGATCCTTTCTGATCTTAGAAAGGCTACAAAGTTTCGAGCCGCTTGACATTGCCAGGGTGAATCAAGGCGCAGCGAAAAGCACTTTACCGACGCTTGATTCCGATCCTCAGCGAAAGCTTCCAGTAATACTTGCGGACATACGAGATAACTGCTGAACCGGTTCGGATCAATCCCGCGGGCCAGTTCTAGGGCAACCTCTTCGGCGCCTGATCGCGTGGTTCCGTTTAGAAACTGTACCACCCGTAGTTGCCTAGCCTGTGACATGCACTCTCTCCGCTACAGGTCCCACCCAATCCAGCATGACTGAATGAATGTCAATTAGTGTTCGGATCGGCCGTTGGGGCTTGCGGTTTGCGAAAAAAGCCGCTGACGCGTATCGATCAGCCTCTGGATCGAAGCCGTGCATCCCATCGGGAGCTCGACTGCCCATGAAACTCGGCTCAATCAATACTCCAGGATCCATCAGGAAGATCATGTCTCCATAGCGGTTATCAGCAAAATCGATTCCGAAGCGTTGTTGCTCCGCCAAAGTCAGAATGCGTCCGCACCCGACCTCCCCGAGCTTGCTTCTTATAAGCTCAAGCGATCTCTGATTGAAAAACCAGAATCGAGCCATCGTCGAATCGTATAAGGCGAGATAGTCGCTTGGCATGCGTAAGTCCAAAGTCTGGATCTGCTCAATCAAGTCGTAGCCTGCACGCTTTGGCGTCATGCCGTGGTCGGAAAACACGACGAACGTGATTTCTTCATCTACCTCGCGAGCTGCCAGGTATAACTCACGAAGCCAGCTTTCGTACCTACGAATCTGCTTCTCCACTTGTTGTTCGTCCGCACACGAATGGTGCAGGAAGGCATCCATTTCAGCGAGGTAGACGAAGTAGAGATCGAACTTCCGCATCTTCAAATCGTGACGCGCGCAGCGAATGATCTCCTCATCTGACAACTCGTGGTAGGAATAGGTACGAAAACGCAGTCCCGACCGCTCCCATTGGTCAAAGATTGAGCCGGGGACGCCGCCGGGCTTGTAGATGTCCCGCTTCTCGCAGATGTCGAAATAAGGAAGTAACTCTACCGGTACACCATAGATTTGAAAATACCCTCCGAACTGACTGATGTGTTGAGAAACAAATCGAACCACGCGTCGGACAACTCGGTTGTTCAGAAAAGACACCGGCAACCAAGAGAAGTGGCGGACCCACCCGAAAGGAGAGTTCTTGGGGTCATAGTAAAACAAGTTCCAGTGCCCTGACTCACGAGGTTGCTTACCGCTTAGTAGTGTTGGAATCGCGCCTGAGCTGAAACCCAAAACGGTCTGCACTTCAGCACGGTGGGTTAAAATGTCAGGCAGGAAGTCACGATTCTTTACGTATTCCCAGCCGAGTGCATCAATCAGTACAAAGATGCGAGTCATAGGGGGTGTGAAATGTGGGTGGTGGATTCCACGAATCGTGAGGAAGACAAGGGCGATTGTGTGCTTGGTGCCGCCCTTCTCAGCCTGTGTTCCCACCGCCCACTAGAGTAAGGTTGAGGACCCTGCCTCGGGAGAAGACTCGTTGTCCTATCCTGGTGCAGGAGTCCAGCTTAGGTTGTCGATGACCTGCGTTTCCGGAACCGCAGCATGCTGCCTCCTACCAGTAACCCAGACCCAATCAGAAGAATTGAGTTGGGTTCTGGAGCGGGCAGAAGTTCGCCGCTGGAAACCTTTCCACGGATGACATTGTTTGTTCCCAGCAACGATTCCAGGTTGGTTTTAGTCAAGAACTTAATCGTGACATCCACCGCGCCGTTAGAGCCGATCAGCGGAGCAAGAGAGCCTCCTGTGACCAGCATCGTGGCATTCGCTGTTGCAGTCATGCTGCCAGGCGTTTGATCCATTTGCGTCAACGTTAATGAGCCAGTCAAAAACGGCGACATAACCGTTCCATATAGGAAATTGACCGCGCTCGTTTGAGTAAAGGACCAAATCCCAGCAGCCGCGTCCACCAAAGTCATCGTGATGGAGTTGAGAGTAGAAGTGATCGAATACGGTGCGGGTCCGGAACCGAGAGTTCCGGTACCAAAAGCCGTACCCGACAGATTACACGCGGACGTTTTCTTGTTGCACTGTCCAAGGGTGACAGATTCCGTAGTCATGGAACCGGTACTTCCCTGGAAAGTGACGGCTTGCACTGAACCGCCGAGTGTAATCTGATCCTGGGCAATAGCTAACCCTGGGCTAAGAAACACCGCAATTGCAACCAAAGCTGCAATTGTTAGCCTTCGAGTTATCATGTACACCTCCTTCCGACAGCTCGAACGTATATACGTTTAAACCGCTTCTTGGTTCGACCCATGAAGCCCTATGAAATCAACGCAACGTCGCAAGAAGTCGATGTGCACTGTTGGCGTCAGTACCTTGCAGTTTCAGGCGAAGGGCGGCCTCTAACTCACGCTTGGCATTCTCGTTGTCACCAACGGCCTTTAGCGTTACACCTAAGTGGTAGTGGTAGCGTGGTTGGCTGGATGCCTTGCGGACACAGTCTTGTAAAAGTGGTAAAGCTTTGTCGTACTCGCCGCGCTGGTAATCAACCCAACCGAGAGTATCCGCGATGGAGTCTGACTGCGGCAGCAGCTGCCGCGCCCTCTGTGATAGCTGGAAAGCTCGATCCAGGTTAACGCCCTCGGTTGCGTATACCCAAGCTAGGTTTCCTGCTGCGATTGCGAAATCAGGATTTGCCGCCAACGCCTGCTGGTAAGAATTTGTCGCTTTCTCTAGGTCGCCTTGTGCCAGATAAAGATTGCCTATTAACGTGTGCAATGGAGCAAGGTCTGGTTGTAACGCTAGGGCTTCGCGATAACGCGCAATGGCAATGTCGATTTGTCCTTGGTCTTGGTACAGTTGACCCAACTTCAGATACGCCGTGGACAGGGTCGGTTCGAGCTGTATAGCCTGGTTAAACTCTCCGGCCGCGGACACGTATTCTTTCCCTGCGGCATAAAGTGAACCGAGAATCACGTGAGCATTTGCGTCTGCTTGGTTTGCTTTCAAGTACTGTTGTACTCGTGTGATCGCTTTGAGTCGTTGTGCATTCTCTAGCCACAGGTCAGACAAATGTCCTAGCGCCTCGCTCGAGTGTGGATCCATTTCCAGGACAACCTCTAATTCGCGTTCAGCTTGAGCCGTCTTATGCTCAGCAAGGTAACTTAAAGCCAGCTCAAGATGAGAGCGAGGATCCCGAGGATCTAGATTCATCGCATAATGGAATTCTCTCTGTGCAGAGGCCGTATCCCCCTTCTGTAGGTATGCGGAGCCCAGAAGAAGGTGTGCAGGAGGAAAGATTGGGTATGATCGCGCACACTTGGTGGCATACTCCACTGCCTCGTTAGATTCACCCAGGAGCAAGTGAACTGCTGCCAGGGCGTTAAGGGCTGGAAGCAGTTCCGGGTTGAGCTTCAGTGCTTCTTGCAATTCGTTCTTTGCGGCATTCAAATCCCTGGCGTGGAAAAGCGCAATGCCCAGATAGCAATGTGCTTCGGGGGAATCTAGCGCGGCGTTAGCCTCGCGTCGAAGCAGTTCTATTGCTTCATGTGTCCTTTTGTCTGCTAATAATATTCGGCCCTTTGCGATGTTTGCCGTCAAGTCGTTAGGATTCCGTTTGAGAATCCGCTCATTCCACAAGCCAGCGTTTTTCCCATCTCCTGAAATCAAATAACACTCCACAAGGCGCCGTTCAGCATCCAAGTCCTTGGGAGTGAGCCCCACGGCGCGCTGATATTCGCTAAGGGCTGCATCAGGTCGATTACGCTGCAAGTAGAAGTCTCCGAGAACCAGTGCAACTTCCGCCGACTTCTTATCCTTTTCGCGCAGTCGCACCAGAAGAGAATCCGCAGCTTCCCACTTCTGCTCAAAGTACAACATCTCGGCCAAGGCAATGAACACGGACAAATCCTGAGGATTTCGTTCGACCGCCTCTTGCAAAACGTGCTCGGCATCTGAAAGGCGTCCTTGCTGGCGATAAAGCTTTGCCAGATTGATATAAGCGGGAGCAAAGTGCCCGTCCACCTGGATTGCTCTTTGTAGAAGGTCCTCGGCTACCGTGGTATCGCCCAGGCCAACATCAACTAGTGCAAGGTTAATCAAGGCAGACGCATCACGAGGTCGCAATTCGGCCACTTTTGCGAAAGCATCCCGTGCTTTGGCCTTCTGGTTGAGCCCTATGAGCGATGCCGCAAGCAATTCATGAGCAGCAACATTCGTCGGTGCCTGGTTGACGACTGCTGAAGCTTCCTTTTCAGCGTTCTCGTAGTCCTGGCTCCTCAAATAAAGTTCTCCGAGTCGGAGGCGCGCTTCGGTCCGCTGAGGCTCGAGTTCAACTGCCTGTAACATTGCTACGTACGCTTCGCGCCATTGCTGCAGCTTGATGTAACTCAGCCCAAGCCGAAAATATCCCTCAGCAAAACGTTGGTCATGTTGCAGTGCCTTGCGAAATTGAATTGTGGCTTCCTCGTATTGGCCATGGTCAAAATATCTTTGACCGCTTTCTAGGTAGCGCTGCCTTGCGTGCTCGGAATTGCTCTCGCAGGCCAAGCCGAGAGCAAGTGACAGTGTGAAAGCCATCAGGAAATATCGATGGTGGTTCATCAGATGTGGATAACTGTCGTTCAGGGGATCAGGTTGTTTAATTGGACGAGAATTTGCTCACCGAAGCTAACTGCACGTTGGCGAGTTTCAAGTGTGTCATAATCGACAGGTGCAGCAATTCTCACAAGAGCTGCGTCGGTACGGTTTAGGCGAATGCTGTCGAGTACCATGTACATTTTGGCTGAATATTCGCTAGCAACAATACGGCCATGAGATTCATACCAATAGAGCACGATTTGGCGATTTATGCCCTTCTGAATCTCGTAGAGATTCACGAGTGCAGGTTCGCCATCCCTCCAACCCAGCTCCACATGCCCAGCGCTCACCGGCTCCCATCCAGCACCAGGCAGGCAATTCTTGGGTGAGTGGATTGTGGCGCCTTTGCGCTGACTCTTGTAGTAGCCAACATATAAAGCCAGATTGTTCCCTGAGCTGTCGTGATATACTCGGTTCAAGTAATCATCGACGGCCAAGCCCCGAATCACTCTACTGTCGAGCGGAAGATCCTGTCCTTCCCACGTTCCTATGACTCTGGGGAATATAGCCAGTGGCTTCGGCAGTAGCACCGCTTCCCCGTGTGAGGCCAGACTACAGACTGCGACGGCTATCGTTAGTATAGCAATGACCGGCCAATATCGCATAGGTTGGGTCACGCGTGCTGTCTCCGGCACTGTCGTCAGCCAATATCTCCTCTGCGTTGGGCTGAGTAGCGCGCAATATCGCCATAGTCGTGAATATCAAGCTGGCTGCAGTTCATAACAATTCCGAGCAGTCGAGCCTTACCCAGACTATCGAGAGCCTGCAGGAGAGGTTTCTTCGGTGTCTTGCCCTCCCTGACCACAAGTAGAGTTCCGTCGGCCATTCTGGCCCAGATGTTAGCGTCGGCGAACGGGAGCAGTGGCGGCGAGTCGATCACAATCCACTCAAAGGAGATGGAGAGTGTATCCAATAATTGCATTAGGCGAGTGGACTGAAGTAGTGGCACCGACTGGGAAGAACTCCTTCCAGAGGGCAAGAACCACAGCGGAAGAGATTCCACACGATACAAATAGTGGGTAAGGGCGCTGTCCCCTTTCAGGTAATCACTCATGCCACGAAGGCCATTACAGCCTAGCAAGTGGTTGAGAGCCAAACAGCGTAGATCTCCCCCAAGTAACAAGACGCTTTGCTCATTATCACGCGCCAAGCTGATCGCAAGATTTGCGGCAACCACGCTCTTGCCCTCACCAGCTACGCTGCTCGTGACAAGTATTGTTCTCAACTGATGGTCCTTGCGCAGATCCTTCAACCGAAGGCCGAGCACACGAAACTGCTCGGCACCCGGGTCATCATCGTCCACTAGTGTCACAAGCCGGGGATCGAAAGGTGTTTCGGGCTGTAGGTTCGGCGCGTGATCCAAAGAAATTCTTGGAAAAATGGTAGCCTGCGAGACACGCCCAGGATCCATATGCGGTTCTGCAAGACCGTTGCTGCCCGCCTGGTTTAGCTCTGCTCGACGCAATGCTTCGTACAAGCCACTCATGGGATATACTCCTTGACTAAAGGACTGGCACGCTGTAGCTATCACTGCGCAAGTGATTGGTCGACTCCGACGATGTTACAGTCGTAATCACGTCCTCACCATATCGTGTCGAGTGCTCGTCACAAACAATGTCAACTTGGCGAGGAATACCCTCAGAGTAAGGACAAACCCACGCTGCACCCTCAAGAAGCAAGGCTGTGTGCGCGCGATCTCCTGCTGCCCCTAGGATCAAGCGCCTCCTGGTGTACCGTGTCGTTTACGCTCGGTCGAGTCGTTGCAGCCGAGGCCAAAGGTCCCCGCTCCCGTAACCCGTAACAGTTACGATACACATTTCACCCGTGATAGAACATAAATGCCGTGGCGATAGCCATGACCGCAAGAAGGGCGCTTCCGCTTGCCCATTCCAGTCGAGACCTTTTGCTCATGGATCGCCGTTCAGCTGCCGTGACCAGCATCGGTATGCCAGCCAACACTGGCACAGTCACCCATCCTTTTACCTCTTTTGCGCTATGAACATTACCATCGGCTAGCTCTGACACGATTCCCACGATCAGGCCTAAGCCAACTCCCACACCCAAGCCAATCAAGCTGAACATAAACCGGTCCGGCGCGTTTGGTTTCTCCGGCAGACTAGGTGCATTGAGGACAACAAATTGCTGACCCTCTTGCCGCCTTTCCAGGTTCGTGGCCACTTGCGATTCATTTTGTCGAGTTAGGAGGGACTGGAAGTTGGCGTGTACCTGGTCATAATTCCCCTTCAAACTATCCAGTTCCTCCTCCCTTGTCGGAGTCATATCGAGCCGAGTCTGATACTCAGAGATCTCTTTCTCCATCTGCTTGATTGAGTTTTGGGACGCCTCAATCTCATGGGTGGTCGACTTTAGCTGGCTCTCGACCTGAAGCATTGGCGACATTTGCTGCATTTCTACCCAACTGTTCGGGTGCGGTGTGCTCCCAATGTCGGTTGAGGGAACTCTGACTGAGCGAATTTGGTTCTCAATCTGGCTCTTGAGTTTCTCAGTCTGTGCGATTTGCTGCTCCAGGGTAATCACATCGGGATGACGGTCAGTGTACTGGCCACGGAGGCCTGTAAGTTGTGTTCGTAGCCGTTCCAACTCTTTGTCGATTGCAGCTGGCGACTGTAGCGACGCGGCATCACCTTGCCGGAGACTCGCTTCGAGAGCCTTATATTGTTCGGATAGGGATGTCAAGTACAGTTGTTGTTGTTCTGCATGTGCCAGTGCATCGTTTGTGGTTTGCAAGCGACTCTGCAACGCCGAGAGGATTTGAACGTTGCTTTCCTTCTGCTCCGGCAGTTGCCCGAGATGACGGCTTTTAAACTCTCGTATCTGTGCTTCACGGCCCTCTAGTTGTTTCCGGACTTCCTCTACCTGGCTTTGTAAGAAATTCGTGGTGGTCTCGGATTCGCGTTGTCGTATGGCCATGTTCTCTTCGATGAAGAGGGAAACCAGTGCGTCGTTAACCTGCTCAGCTGTGCGTGAGCTCTTTGCCGTGAACGAGAGCCGAAACACCAGAGTATCAGGCGGTTTGCCGGTCGCCGGAGCGATCGCAAGCGCCCGCTTTGCGGCAGTGGCAGGATCTTCGGCTTGTGCGAGGTCATCGATTGGCACAGGAAGGATGTCGATGTTCTTACGCATCTGCTGAACTAGACCAGCAGGACTTGCAGAAACTCTTTCCTGTTCGTAAAGACGGAAATCTTCGATGATCTTCTCCAGCTTACCCTGACTCAAGATCTGCTGCGTCATAGACTGCAGCCTCTGTACTAGTTGGCTGGGCACATTGGAAGGGACGTACTTATCGGGTACACTCTGACCTGATACCAATATCGTGGCTTCGGATCGGTATCGCGCGGGCAGAACGTAAAGAACTGTCAGGAAGATCGCCCACGCCGCGAAGCACGGCACGAGAAACCACCACCGGCGTCGGCGAACGACACCCCAATAATGCTCAGGTCCTTTCGTATCTGTTGTCTGAAAGGCATCAATCATTTTGTGCTATTGTCCTAACCTGGTTTTGAACTGATACTCCAAAGCCGCTGTCACGCGATCGGCATCTCCTGTACGATTACTCAATTCTCCAGTGCCGTTCTGGTGGACCCGATCGTACCGTGCATCGAACCAGAGATCCCTTCCTAGTTTGTGCCGAAGACTCACCCCGCCAAGGAGGGATGTTGTGGAAGATTTTAAGGAATTAAGCCTGATTAAGGTGTTGTCGCCATAACCAATACTCGCAGATCCCACCCATCCCACGACCAAGCGCCGTCTGAATTCCAAACTTCCACTGGTGTGATGTGCGATACCTGGCAAACCTCCACCGTTCTGAATCTGGTGGCGGAAGCTAGCACGTAGGCTATTGCGCCTCCCCACCAAACCGAACATTGCGCCGGCTGCCCATGACCACCCTGTGCTTGTGACCGGGATCTCTAAGGTTCCACCCAGAAAAGGCAGGGCTAAATTTTCCGTGATTCGCGAATGCTCTGGTCCGGCGAACATTTGCAAAGTAGTCGAACGCGTGAATTCAACGCTGTGAGAGTATAAGAAGGTGTTAGTAATAGCTCGGACGGGCTGAGTTCCGAAGGTGGCCAGGTCTTGAAAGCTATAGATAATGCCGGCGGAATGGCGCCGGCTCAATCGATGCGAGTACAAAGTGCGGCCATTGGCGAACTGGCTCGTCGTAAGATTGTCGGACGTCCCTGTGGCAACGTCATTGAACTGCAAGTGGTAGAAGCTGCCAGAGACTTGGACTGTCGTGCGAGGACCGAGCTCGTAGCTCAAATCGGCCTCCGCCTGCCCAGCGGTCCGCTTGACTTGCGGCGTAATGATGAATCCAGTACCTGTATCAAAGAAATTGGGTGGTGCTCCCGATACTTGATTTCCCGGGACGTCGTGAAATGGATTGTCTGTAATCAGAAAACTTCCCCGAAACCTTGCCATAAGATGGTGCGTGAGTTGGTACTCTAAGGTCGTTCCGAACGTGCCATTGAACAGATCGCGTTGAACATATTGCTGGTGAGCGATAAGAGCGGGGCTTGCGTCTAACACCCAGCGAAGACGTGACCGAGCCATCTGGAAAGAAATCCCAGGCCTGATTTCGTAGCTCACATCCTCCAACGGATGCATGTTGTTTAGCAGCAAATTATCGTTATAGATCGTCGAAAAGGCTATCTTGGCTATGAGGAGGTTAATCGGTTCTTGCTCCGACTTAAAAGTTAACGGTGGCAACTCCCCAACGGAGGGCGGTGACAATTGTGCCCCTGCTCCAATGATGGTCGCGTCGATCAGGCAGAACAAGAATAGAACCTTACGCATCATGTGCCCCCCAACGGACATCCGCAGGACGGTTCACGCTCTACGGCACGACGACAGTGTCGCGTGGTTGGAGTTGAATGTTCTGGTCAGAATTGCGGCCTTTGATCACTTCCTTGTAGTTGAAAGCAATACGGCTACGTGCCCCATCCTTGCCAGCCCGAAGAACGTAGATCTTCTTGAGCTTGGCGAAATCTTTTAGGCCTCCGGCGGCGCCGATCGCATCAAGGACCGTCATATCTTTTGCCAGAACATACGATCCCGGTTTTGCTACCTCACCAAAAATGTTTACCTGTTGGCTTTTCACGTCTTGCACTATGACGGTGACTTCAGGATTCGATACATAACCTCGCAGTTGCTGCTTGATGACCCTTTGCAGTTCGCTGGCTGTCAAACCGCTTGCCATTAGGTCGCCCAATAGAGGAATAGATATTCTCCCGTCAGGCCTTACCGGCACACTGCGCGAGAGTTCTGGTTCTTTCCACACACTGATCGCGAGCACGTCGGAAGGACCAATGACGAAGTCAGGACGAGCAAGAGTAGTGTCTGGGGTTGCACCTCCCGCGTCGCTAGCCCCGGCTGTGATTGTGACCAGAGCGTTCTGACCGTGAGGCGCTAAGCTAACCGCGGGCTGATTCATCAGCAGTACCAGCACGAGGCAAGAAGCAATTGAATGAACTCGGACTCTCACACTCACCTCCACGTCAACGACCGTGTCTTCAGCAAACTCGTCTAGATGTTCGTCTTGAGCCGGATTCAGCACGTTCATTCCTTGATCAAGCGGGTTCAACGTCATAGCCGGCCAGAGAGATAGCGATCGACTTTTCAATCGCGTTCACCGAGACCACAAGCCGACGGTCCCCGTCTTTTGCAATCAAAATTCCTTCGACTCCCTCAAGACACCCACCGCGAACACGGACTCTCTGACCTACATTCAAGAATGGGTATGGATCAGCCGCTAACCTATGGGAGATGACTGAGCGAAGGTCCTCAATTTGACGATCCGGGATGGGGGTACCACGGCCTCGCATACCAACAAACGCGATGACTCCGGACACACATAATACTGCAATCCTATTCGCGGGAAGCAGAACGGTTCGTACGAATACATAACATGGAAATAGTGGAATCTCAAGCACCATGCGGCGATCGCTCCATCGGCGAACCTGGGACATCACCGGGAGGAATCCCTCTAAGCTTTTTGTAGACAGCGCGGCGCAAATTTTCCTTTCATACTTCGGCCAGGTTTGCAGGGCGTACCACTGCGGTTGAAGAGGCTGCGCAGCAATTTGGGGCGTAACCACAGAACACGAATTGTGGGCTAATGTATTCATAGCTCCGCAGAGCTGAGTCACATTCAGGTGAACCCGAGCGCCTAGATCAGTGCTATTCGCTCCCGACTGAGGGCCGCAAATATACAAAGATCGCTGCGTGCGTGCAAGAGGTAAAAAGTATTTGAGCAAACCGGAGGCGGAAAGACTTAGCTCATGGGCAGAAAGTAATAGGACCCAGCTCGCGTAGGCAGGCCGTGTAGTAAGAGAGTCAAAAGAATGTCCATATGAGTAGTTCTTCTCATGTCATCTGAGCACGAGTCCATCTCTTAGCATGGAGTTTCCCAAGTGCCCGGGCCGACCATATGGAACATCGTTCAGTGTGTAATGCGATCCGTCTAGCTTGGCTAGTGAAAGCTCACCTCGTAAACGTGAACATCGTTTGCTGCAAAGCTGTCAGTAAAGTTGGATCCGCTCAAGGGTACGTTACGATTCTCGCTATAAACTTGAACCGAAGTCGACGATAATTTCACCGACGATGAGAGAGTAAATGTCACATTTCCAATGTTCGTATCTGAGAAATTGCTTGCAAAAATCACAATGTTATTTGAATCCACCTTGACCAGATATTCGATCGAAGGATTGGACAGCGACGATAGCAAACTCGGCTGGGCCGCTGAGATGAGGAATGGTTCCAGAGCCATGACTTCTTGCGAAATTCGTTCAAAATCAAAATACGGCTGCTGGTCTCCCGCAACGTACCATTCATACTCTAGGCCCTGTTGGCTCACATATCCCCACCACAGGATTCCCGTGGCACCGTTGATGATAGCTTTGTAGGCTTGCATTTTCATCTGCGAATAAGCGGGAAATTGGTTCTGGAAATCAAATAGTTGCAACACCATCCATACGGGACGGCTGGCATACGACTGCTGCACAACCTCTCGCGTCCAGATGGAAGTCCGCACCATGGGAGGAGCCGTTCTGGCTCCATACGCGTAATCATCAACGTTGAGGACGCTTCCGATAGGATAGGGATCACAGCTCATCACGTCCGCCATATCGTGCCAACGCCAGAATTGGGCGACCCGCGCGCTCGTACCGAAAATCACCCCGCCTGGATCTGCCGAACTGAGCGCTGGCCACTGGCTGAACACGGCTGGTAGCGCGTCGACGGTAGGTTCGTCATAGTTGTAGTATCCCAAGGCGCCAGGATTGCCTTTTTGTGTGGTTGTCAGCGCAGACCACATCTGCTGGTTCGTAAGGCCAAAACTCCACACCGGCTGGTCATCGATGACCTGACAGCCATATGGATTGTTGGGTTTCGGACCGCACCAGTTATTCACAATTTGCAAATGCCCCACGCCGACCTTGTTCACGTCAGCGAGCCACGGCGTCAACTGATTTCGGGAGGAGTTGACATCGACGCCGGCGAAGGGCAGAATGTTCATCTCCGTGTTCAGCATTGTTTGCGCATAACTATTGATGGTGGAGAGGCCATTAAAGCCTGGAACCTGCAAGTAAGCAGCCTCGTTAGTCGAGACACAGGGCAAGCCGCCGCTAGACCCGCAACGATGTGCACTCCAACGATCATAACTGCCCCATACGAAGTGTTTGTGACCGTTGCGTACTAGGAAGTTGTCCGCGTCGATATAGTTAACTAGGGTGTTCTGAAAGGACGGGTCTACCTTCTTGACCCGGTAGCTCGGGTAGGTGGCCACTGTGCTGCCAGACGCATCGAGCAATGAGGCGCTGACAAGATAAGAACCGGTTAGCAGGGACGAGCCGTCAAAATCCAATTCCTGTGTGGTTTGGGCAGCCTGTTGAACGCTTTTTACAATGCTCCCGCCATCAACCTGCAGCATACCCACGATCTGCATGTTCGCTGGATTGGGAACGTCGACTCGTAACCGGACGGTCTGGGGACCATTTCCCCACAAATAGCCTTTGTAGTTGGGATAGAGCAAAAAAGTCGACATTGGTAGCGGTTTCTGTTCGATCAGCTGAATGTCATCGAACCAAGCTTGCCCAGTTGTTCCTGTAACCACTACTTCAACCGTGAGAGTGTCACCATCGTGAACGGGCAGCAAATCGATATCATTCTGCTGTATCAAGGTCCACGAGGTTGCTGTGCCAGACAAAGCCGCCTCACCCACAACTAGGCCCCCGTCGGTCGCATCATGAATGGCTAACTTGATGGAGAGATTGCTCCCTGGGCTGGTCATGACCCACCCCAGGAGCGCATAGGAGCGAGCCGCGCCAGGATCTCGAGTAATGTTCTGCGAAGCGTCAGCGAGGGATCCGCAACCTTGTGCTGCAGTATAGAGCAGGGAGTGCGTCCCGGAATGGGCATGGCCTGAGTCAATCGAGAAGCAGGATGGCAAAGACCAACCAGTACTTCCGGACTCAAAACTCGAATTTGCCACTTGGTTGCTCCCGAGGGGCTGCGCTGGAGGCAACGCAGTCAGCCCACCCGCCAGACTATTCGGCGGAGGCAAAGGGGGCGCGGGAGGCCCAACAATACTTACCGCAGCAGTCGCTTGCTTGGTCGGATCAGCTACACTCGTCGCACTGACAGCTGCGCTTGTCGCGCCAACTATTGGGGCGGTAAACAAACCTGCGGCCGATACCGTACCAGCATTAGTAGACCATTGCACTGCAGTGTTGGCAGAACCCTTCACGCCAGCCTGGAACTGCTCTGCGGCTCCCGGCGCCACCATCGCCGTGGTCGGTGTGATCCCGATGCTGACATTCGGTACCGGCGGTACCGGCTGTGGTGACCCTCCACCGCTGCCAGCCGCCGCCGTACAGGCAATTTGAAGCATGACGAGCACAATCAAGAAAAAGGGGACCAAACATGTTCGAAACATTGTGGCTCGTCTGGTGGTCGTCTCTGCATCAGATGGGGAAACGCGGGAGAGTCGCATAGTGGCCTCGGTTTATGTTGTCCGAGAGTAAATTATCTTGGACAAGATTCATCGGGACAAGATGCCGTTAGGTCCTAAGCATTTCTGGCCCAATGTACATGGTCCGCCTATAGAGAAGAAAAACGTGCCTCGAGGATGACCAAAGTGCTAATCCCTTTAGAACATGACCTGCGCCCTGTTATCCTTTCACTTGAGCATACGACAAAATCTTCTGCCCCATCTCTGGTTTGAGCGGGATAGGGATTGGGGCAAAGGGGCCGACGTTTGAGGCCTCTGCCCCACTAGAAGCTTGCTGCCTGCTTCGCGAACTTCTTCGGGGTTCGATATCCCACACTCCTGGTTCGCTGCTGTCCAGGCTTGCAGCGGCTGCCAACGCCCGCAGTGTTTCCGCTTCTTCCGCCGCATCATCAACCCCGCCTCCCGATACACGCGATGCACTCGCTTTTGGTACTTGGACACGTCCACCACTCACGCCACGTCTTCCATCTTCCGCCCCGCCTCCACTTGCTTCAGCGTTCCGATCATCTGCCTCTGTGTCGCCTGGCCTACATGACTGTTCCCCTTTCTTTCGCTGAAACCATACTCAGCAAGTGGTGGATAAATGTCCTAACAGTGGACCGAAATAGGAACTTTCGGCTCTATCCCATATGCCCGTCATGAGAAGAAAGATTTTTTCATCTCATCGATGCTGGTTTTTGGTGTTGACTAATCACCTTGATCGTGTTTACTTGT